>Ga0080064_1001483_pt1 | contig 46938 bp, 46 predicted proteins | sample Subgrocontami54m_FD_69260 | JGI IMG/M metagenome (GOLD analysis project Ga0080064, IMG submission 69260) | Subsurface groundwater microbial communities from S. Glens Falls, New York, USA - GMW46 contaminated, 5.4 m (SPADES assembly) (version 2) ...
AACCAAGACCGACCGAAGAAGAAGAAACACCCCCCCCCCCGCCGTTAATGCCGATCCCAGAAGCAATGCGGCATTAAGCGCAACCTGGCCTCCGGCTCCGGTACTGGGCAATCCCGTTCCGGTTCCCGTGGCGGTTTCCCCTCGCGCCGCGGCAATGCGGGCATTATAAGCAGCAACGGTTTCCCCCGGATGAAGATAATAGTCGATCTGACCGTTTATCGTCGGCGTAATCACGTTCATGTCGGCTTTTGCGCTACCTACCAGTAGCATGGAAAATGCCGCCATCAAGAAGACGCCCGCGACAATAAAGCTAATACTTCGTAATGTCATATCGTTTTTTTCGACCTGTAGTAGCTAACGGATGAGGGTATTTTTTCTTAACATGGGTTATACTTAATCCAAACTTCTCCACGAAATGAACCGATCCCTGGAACTCCACCCTGAAGAAGAAAATAACCGCTGGCTTGCTGAACAAAAGGTACGGCATAGCCTGGAGAGCGAATTTTTTAAGCTACCGAGAAACGCCGCCACTCTCGTCGAAACGTTACTTCGGGCCGCTGATCCCCTGACTAAAGAGGAACTGAGCCGCCGATCCGGCATCAAAGACGCTGATTTTACTGCAGCCCTCAAGGAAGCCACGGAGAGTAACCTCATCGACTTGGAAATTCCGGCGCCCCCCGCTCCCTGGCACTATTCCATTCCCGAAGAATATCGGTTGCCTCTTGCGGAGATTATTGGCCACTGAGATCTATCGCCCGTTGTTGGATTACCTCCTCGCCGTGCGTAGTCCTAGGAGAAAAGCTTAATCTTCGTTATATAATGAATAAAGAATCCGTAATCTCCGGGTGGCTGCCCGGAATGCCAATCATGCCCGCCCAGGAACAGGAGCTTATCCGCGAATGCCAAGCCGGCCGCGTTGATGCGTTTGGCGGCCTTTACGACGCGTATATCGAAAAGATTTACCGCTATCTTTTCTATCGCCTCCGCGACCAATCTCAAGCCGAAGATCTGACGAGCATCGTTTTCATCAAGGCTCTCGAAAAAATAAATACTTTTAATCCCCAAAAGGGAAACTTTAGCGCCTGGATTTATCGAGTCGCCCGCAATACCCTTTTTGACCATCTTCGCGGGACTCCACCGACTCGTTCCTTGACGGATGCCGAGGAGATCCCGGCAGCGCACTCTATAGAAAAAGAAGCGGACTTCAATTACCAAAAAGAATTAATTCTTAAGGAATTAGATCAGCTCTCCGAGACAGAGCGCGACATTATCCTCTTGCGAGTGTGGGATGAGCTTCCCTATAAGGAGATTGCCGCCATTGTCGGCAAAACCGAAGCTAACTGCCAAATGATTTTTTCGCGAACGGTCCACAAGCTCCAACGAGTGTTGGGTCCAGGAGCTTTTATCGTATTACTGTTTAGTAAATACTAAAAACTAAGAAATTTTTATGACGCAAGAACAATTAAACAAAATTTGTGAAGAAATCTTCAGCATTGAACCGTCACTTCGCGAGAAGGAGGATGTGGTAAAAAAATTAATTCTCCGGTTAGCCGAGGCGCGGCCGGATGCCGCCCTGGATTCTGCATTTGTGGAGAATCTCCGCCGAGAAGTCCTCTCTCACTCCATAAGGCCCGGCCTTCGGCAGTCCATCGTCAACTTCATCCAAAACCCCTATGTGTTTATGCCGGCGGCTGGTCTGGTTGTTGCCGTAATCGTTGCACTAGGAGCATTCCGATCCGATACTGGACCGCAAATTCTAACCGAAACCGGATCCGATAATACTATTGTTGCCTTAGGTTCTCGCGCCTTCGGCGATCTCGCGATCACAAGCGATTTTGGCGCCGGCGGCAAAGGCGGCGGATCATCCCCGGCATCTGGCGAAGCCACTCGCGAAGCGGCGCGCGACGGCATGGCATCCGCCGCTATGCCGGCTCCGCTGGGAATGGGTATGAGAGGAGGGTCCTCTTCAATAGGTTCAGGAATCGCGTCGCCCCAGATGGTTCCCCCTTATTTTCCCACGCGCTTGGAATTCCGATACAACGGCGATGATTTTACGGCAGCCGAGACGGGCAGCGTCTATCGACGGATCGTTGCCGGCGCCGGATCGAATATCTCGAACCTTCTCAGCACCATCACATTCAACGGCCTCGACATCGGCAATTTCGCTAATTCCAAACTGCAATCATTCACCCTTGTTCAGGAAGAACCCTTTGGCTACATGATCTCCGGAAGCTTGGCAGATGGATCGATTTCGATAAACGAAAATTGGGAATACTGGGATCATCCGGGCAAAAACTGCACGAATACCGAGTGCATCGAGCGAGCTCAGCTTCGGCCCGAACAGATCCCATCGAACGATGCGATCATCGGAATCGCCAACGCCTTCCTAGAAAGCCATGGTCTTTCAAAAGACGGCTATGGTGATCCTGTCGTCAACGACGAATGGCAGCGCGCGATTTCCATAAAGGGCGGTGTCGCAACCTCCATGGAGTTCTACGCCCCCGAAGCAGTTTCGGTGGTTTATCCCGCCCTCATCGATGGAAAAACTCTTTACGATGAAGGCGGCCGGCCGATAGGATTAACCGTCAACGTGAATGTCCGCCACAAAAGAGTTTCGGGCGTTTGGGGCATCATGAGTTCCCGTTACGAAAAATCGGATTATCCGCTTATCACGGATACCGAATCGATTCTCCAAATGGCGAAAAATGGCGGCTGGTATGGCCAGCCAATGCCAGTGGATAGCATAGCGGGCGAGGAAAACGTAAAAGTGGTTTATGCGACGCTCGGCACCCCCTCATCGGGTCTCGTCCGAATCTGGAGCCAGAAAGGAACCCGGGGCGAAGAACTCTATATTCCGGCGCTCTACTTCCCGGTCATCGATAGCGGAGAAAATCCGGAGATCTATCAGAAAGCCGTTGTGATTCCGCTCGTTAAAGAACTTCTGGAACAAGCCCCGGTTTATCGGATATTAGAGAAAAATTAGGCAATTTATCGCGTGAGGCGATCACAAAAGCCGCGATATCCTCAAGGGATGCCGCGGCTTTTTATGGTATTATAAAAATATGGACGTATTCTATACTGCGAGCATTTTGGCGATTGCCCTTGCCGGCGCCATTCTCTGCGTTTATATCTTCTTTACCAAGCGCCTCAACGTTCCCCTGGTCTGCCCCATTCACGGATCGTGCGACGTCGTTATTCACAGCGAATATTCCAAATTCTTCGGCATTCCTTTGGAGCTTCTGGGGTTCTTTTACTACGCCGCTATAGCCGGAACTTATGCCTGGATGGGGATTACCGGATCGCCAACTTCCGCCCTTCCCCTGCTTTACGCCAGCGGGATTGCCTTTCTTTTTTCTCTCTACCTTACCGGCCTTCAAGCTTTCGTCATAAAACACTGGTGCACGTGGTGTCTTACTTCCGCCGCCTTTTGCGCGCTCATCCTTTCACTCTCGCTCGCCAAATACTTTTTATAGAAACTTTGCAATAGGTCGAGATCTCTATCGTTTTAACCGTCGATGAAAACAAGCTTTATTATTGCGGGCATCCTGGCATTGGTCGTTATCGGGTGGGCCGCATTTATTTTTATCTGGGAAGAAGACGCGCAGACGATCAATAATTTTGCGGAGTGCGCCGATCTCGGCTTTCCCGTTACGGAATCCTATCCGCGGCAATGTCGCGCCAACGGGCAGGTATTTACCGAAGAAATCACGGCCACGGAAAAAGACGACCTTATCCGCGTCAGTGCGCCGCAACCGAACGAAGAAATCGTAAGTCCCCTTACCGTGCGCGGTGAAGCGCGCGGCAACTGGTACTTTGAGGCTTCTTTCCCGGCGGAGATTATCGACGGCAACGGAAAACAATTGGGCATTATTCCAATCCAAGCCCAGGGGGAATGGATGACGACGGACTACGTTCCCTTTGAGACCTCGTTTTCTTTTGCCACGGCGACCACGCCGACCGGAACGCTGATCCTCCACAAAGATAATCCTTCAGGGCTTCCCGAAAACGATAATCAACTTCGTCTTCCCATCCGATTCAAAAATGTTGCCGCCGGTCCCGAACGAACGATTAAACTTTATTACTACAATGCCCTAAAGGATAAAGACGCCCAGGGAAACATCCAGTGCTCTTCTAAAGGACTTGTACCCGTAGAGCGAAAAATTCCCGTCACCCTGAGCCCCATTCAAGATGCAGTTAAACTGCTTTTAAAAGGAGAATTGACGGCCGCTGAGCGAGCGCAAGGCATCACAACGGAATATCCCCTGCCCGGGGTCGAACTTAAATCCGCCTCGCTCAACCAGGGAGCGCTCGCGCTCGCGTTTTCCGATCCGCAAAATAAAACCGGCGGCGGATCCTGCCGCGTGGCTATCCTTTGGGCGCAAATTGAAGCAACGGCCAAACAGTTTTCCAATGTCCAAACCGTTAGCTTTACGCCGGAAGAACTTTTTCAGCCCTAATTCTGCAACTCGGCGACTACCACCAGCCGTTTATCGTACGTATTTAGCTGCGGCATGAACGTACCGTAGCAGGTTATTAGATTCAACCGCGCCGTCTTAGCGGGTCCAAAAACGCTTCGAGTATCTTTTAGGTTATACGGATAAATATTTCGATCCATAATTTTAAACCGGAGCGTTTTATTATTCCTATCGGTCATCGTCACTTCATCGCCGATTTTTAAATCTTTAAGACGCTTAAAAAGCCCGTCGATACTCCCGCCGTTATCGACATGGGCCCCAATTACCGCGTTGCCAGTATTGCCCGGCCGCGCGCCCAAGTTGTACCAGCTCGCTTCCGTAAAATTGTCGGGAACCGCCATTTTACCATCGGGCGCCAACCCCATACCAAGAACGCCGGCGCGAACATTGATCGCCGGAATGCTTAACTCAAAATCATAACCTTTGTTTTGCTGCCAGGACGAAAGAAAAGGAATTCCGGATTCAATCGACGCCTCCGGCAGCCTTGGCAAACGTAATTCTTCCGATACAGCTATCGTCGTCGTTGAAACTTTCAGGAGGATCTGTCCGTCATAAGAGTTAATCGATAGAGGCGGCTCTTCGAGAGATAAAAGACCCCCTAAAAAAACGGCCACAAGGGCGGCCGCCGGCAACGCGGTTAGCTTTTTTTTCATAGAATGCCGCCTGCAAAAACAGACAACCGAGGCAGCATACCATTTTAAAAAACCTCGTCAATTTCTTTACGTTAAGCCCTTCAGATGCGATCCGCCATAACCACCAATCGTTTACTGTACGTTTTTTGAGATTGAATCCATGACCCGATACAAGTGATGAGCGCTAGTCGCGGCTTATTGACTCGGCCGAAAACCATTTCTCTTGCCGCTTTATCGGTATAGTCAACGGTCGTGATCTCACTAACTTTAAAATAAATTCGATTTCCGCTTTTTTCTTCCACGTATATCTCGTCGCCCAAATGAATCATTTCCAAATTTTTAAAAACACCCGGCAATCCTAACGCATTATCCAAATGGCCGGCCATCACGGCGACGCCCGGCTCCCCCGGCTTAGGACCATATTTATACCAGCCTACCGTGGTGAAACTCTTGGGCACCGCCATATTGCCGCTTGACGCAATGCCGACTTCTTCGATGGCGGCGTTTATGCTGAGCGCATCGATCACGAATCGAAACGGCTTATGAATCGGAGCTATATTTCTTTCCGTCGACGAAGCCGTCTCGACGGAGATCTCACTTTCCGGCGAAGAAACCGCTTGGTTAAATAAAAACACAAAAGCTACCGCTCCAAGAACGGTAGCTACTACGCCGACAATAATGGAGAAACGCCTTTTCATTACGTTACGGTTAGGCTAAATTCCGCCGCAGATGTATGAGTCCGCCGGAGACCAACCCTAGAGAACCAAGAAGCAAGAGCATATTGAGGAGGGCGCTGCCGCCCACCCCCGTTTCCGGCAAACCCGGAGTTCCTCCGCCGCCCGTTACTCCGGTATCGCTCGCTCCTGTTCCTCCCATCACTCCTCCCGTTCCCGTTGCGTTCGCCCCCGTTCCCGTATTGATGTTCGTATTGGTCGCAGCGTCATACGTTCCGTTCGTCGTACCCGTGCTCACTTGCCCCTGGGCAATTCCAAAAAGCATCGCGACAAGCGCAAAACTCACCAGAGCGCCAAACGCCAATAATCCAATGTTTTTCAAAAGCATGTTTTTTAAGATCTTTAACTCGACCTTATATAGGAGGACGAGAAAAGGTTTTTTTTCTTAGGTTGACCTAGGTAAAGACGTTTTTTTCTGCTAAACTTACTGCCATATGAATACTTTACATGCGGTTTTGCAGCGTTTGCATAATCCCGATTTAGGGATGCTTTTTATCCGCCTGGCCTTGGGCGCCGCCTTCATCCATGCCGGATGGCTTAAGCTTATGAACATGGACATGACGGTGGGATTTTTTGGAATTCTGGGCATCCCGGTTTGGCTTGCCTATGTCGTCGCCTATTCCGAATTCCTGGGAGGTATCGCCATGGTTTTAGGAATCTTTACTCGTTACGCCGGGATCGTTCTTGCGGCCATCATGATCGTGGCAACGCTTGTGGTTCATCTCCCCAAAGGATTTGGCCTTCAGGGTGGCGGGTACGAATATACTCTAGTCCTCCTTCTCGCGGCTCTCTCGGCCGTAACCCTCGGCAGCGGAAAATATTCCCTCGCTCAACTTATTAAACGATAAGCGATGATTATCGGCATTACCGGAATGCTGGGCGCCGGAAAAGGAGTATCCGCCGAGTATTTGGCCTCTAAGGGCCTTCTCCATTATTCTATTAGGAATTTTCTCGCCTCCGAGCTCAACCGGCGCGGCATCCCGGCAAGCCGAAGCGCTCTCATTGATCTCGGAAATGAACTGCGAGCCGTTTTTGGCCCTGGCTATATTGTCGGCAAATTGCAAAAAGGAATTCCGGATAATCGCGATGCCGTCATCGAATCCATTCGAGCCGTGGGAGAGATAGAATCACTCCGGCAAAATCCCGATTTTCAACTTGTTGCCGTCACCACGGATGCGCGAATCCGATACGAACGGCTCCGGCAGCGAAACCAGGAAATTGATCAAATTTCTTTCGAAGAGTTTCTCGGCTACCAGAAGCGAGAATCCGTTTCCGGCAATCCCGGAGAGCAAAATCTCTTGCGCTGCTTGGAGATGGCGGACTATACGATCACGAACAATGGCGATCTTTCGACTCTGCATCACGCCTGGGACGATTTGCTTTCCACCATCAAAAAAGCGAGCTAAGCTCGCTTTTTTCTCTGCTACTGCTGGGACGGATTGACATTCACGTCGATATTTTCCGGAACATCGACATTTATCCCCGATCTATCCGAATCCGCCGTTCCCCGCAACATCGGCAAACCATAAACGAAGAACAAGAGAGTTAAAACGAGCACTAAAATAACGCCGATAATCATTCCGGCGGGTCCGCCATTGTTATTTTGAGGCGGCGGATTATTAACGACCGTTGTCATAAGTTTTACAAACTTACTCATATACAACGGCGCGGGAGAAATAAAGTTAACCTTTGCTAAAAGCGAATGCCGCGGAACGTGTCCGTGGCAGCGGGGATGGGACCCGCGAGGATAGATCAGTGCACGGCCAGTCGGTACCGGTTCGCGTGGCGGCAGTTCGGCTGGTAGCGGCGCGGGTAGTGCGGCGGAAACTTGGGCTTACGCTCGTCAGCTCGGCGAATGAGTCGCACCAGAACCAGCGCCATACCGTTTACCAAAAACGGCAGGAATACCACGAAGTTGAACTCCCACCGTTCTCCATTGCTCCGAGGCAGCTTATACCGATCGTGAGCAAGGAAGATGACGCCTTTTCGAGTGTGGATCCACCTTCTTTCCCGCGTTTTCTCGTCGATCCGGCAGAAAAATCGACCGCTCATGACACCTCTCCTCGAGCCCGAATGTGCTTATGCCCTTACTGTAACAAAACATCAAAAAAACTCACGAAGAGTTATCAACATTTAAATTTCCCTGCATCAAAAAACCGCCAAAGGCGGTTTTCACTTCCTACGGCGTCACCGTCAGTGTTCCCTTCATCCCCATCGCGCGGTGGTTGCCCACCGAACAATAATATTCGAAAGCACCTGTCTTATCCGCGACAAACGTGATTGTTTCTTCCTCGCCGCCATTAAGCCGCTCGGTCTTCGCATTAAATTTATCGATTACTAGATCATGGAATCCGCTCTCGTTCTTAAAGAGAATTTTAACCGTATCCCCTTTTTTCACCGTTATTGCTGCCGGCAAAAAAGAATAATTCCGACCCGCAATCGTAAATTGTTTTACGGCGCCGGTCGTTATCTCCACACTCCCGCCCAAAGCGGGGGCATCGGGAGCCTCCGTCGATATTCCACTCGTCGGATTACTCCCGCCAAGGTTTTGAGAATTGATAGTTCCCGCATCGGAACTTTCTGCAGGGGATGCTTCTTGGTTCGCAAAATAGATCCAGCCTCCGACTATCGCTGCCAATAGCAGGACTACTATAATTCCTATTGTTACTGCATTCATCCCTTTAAAATGACTTTTCTTAAATATGTCGACCGTTAACCTAGTATAAAACGATAAAAAGCCCTTAACAATTACTAACCGGATATCATCTAATTTTCCACTTTTACAATCCGTCTTTTTTGATTATACTTAACCTAAGATGAAAATATCGACAAAATTCCTTTTAATTTCGATCCCTACAGCGCTCGTCGCTTTTTTTAGCGGCCAGGCTTTATGGCCCGATACGGCCGACAGCTTTACCGTTCCTCTCTATTATCTACCCTACTTCGTCCTCCTGGGAGAGGTTCAAGCCGCCCTTTTCGGAGTTGGAATCGCCTTCCTCGTTCTCGGATGGCCGTTGGTTCGCGGAGTAGACGACGGTAAACCGCTCGCCGTAGCCACCTTCATTTCTATCGCCTGGATGCTTATCGCTTGGTGGCCTCACGACAATCTATCACGTTCCGTTGGCGTCGCCGTGCCCAATCTTTTTTACTTTGAATCCGCGTTCCGATTGACGCTCATCCTTGCCGCCGCCACAGTGGCTTCTTACTTCTGGAAAACCGTTAAACGGTAATTTTTTTATCTCCCGAACTCACTGTACGCTAGAAACAAGCTATTTTTTATGATTGAAGTGGAAATTCGAGGGCAATTAAGCAGAGAAGGTTATGATTCCCTCAAGGAACACCTTCAGAAGGACGGTGCCTATCTAGGGAGAACCGAACGCGAAATGTTCTGCTTGCGGGATTTTCCGGGCTACTCTCACGACCCGGTTACCCGCCAGGCGGATATACGCCTGCGGAACACTAGCGGAGAGTGTGAGATTATGCTTAAAACCAGCGCCTCGGACACGAATCTGGCGCGGCGGGAAATTTCGCTTAAACTCAAAGATAAAAATCTAGAAAATGCCAAAGAAATAATAAAAGCTCTGGGATTTAAAACGGCAAACCGTATGTATCGCATTCGGGAGGAATACCAATGGAATAATATTCATTGGCTTCTCGCGCAAACATCGCCTAAACCGTATTTCTATTACGAAGCCGAGCTGGAAGTGAATGAAAAATCCGAGATTCCAGACGCTCACCAAAAACTTTTATCCGCTGCCCGGGAGCTTGGCCTCTCGGTTCTATCCCCGGAAGAAACGCGGGAATTCATCTATCTCCTGGATACGGAGGTCAACGAAGAGGTTCGACTCTGAGTAACGCGGCCATCGAGGTTGCCGTCTTCTTGGCTATTATGACTATTTATAAATGGACAGCGAATTTATGCCGGTCAAGAAAACCGTTGTTTTAACGATCATTCTTATTGCTCTCTTTATAAGCTATATCATCGCCTTTCACATGCTCCCCGACAGCCCCAATCCTATTCCCCTTCTCTAGTGGCAATGTGGATAACCGGATTCCTCCTTTTCCCCGGTCTGGTATACTTAGGTTAATCAAATGAAATCTGGCTGTATGTGCGCGCAAAGGTCGACCTCCTAACTCGCGGCTTATTCGAGATTCTAAATCGTGATTAACCCGCGAACTCACTTATGAAAGCTCTCCATATGGTTGCTTTTGTGCTACTTGTGATCGGCGGCTTAAACTGGGGCATCTACGCCGTTACCGGCGGAGCCTGGGAAGTCGGCCAACTCTTGGGTGGCATGACCTCGGCGGCGGCTATGGCCGTCTATGGTTTGGTCGGCTTAGCGGCTATTTATGAAGTCGTTACCCACGGCAAAACCTGCCGAGAATGCAAGCCTGCCGGTCAAATGTAAACTGGCAAAAGAATAATAACCAAAAAGCGGCTGTGAGGGCCGCTTTTTGGTTATCGGATTCTCAACCTACAGAATAGACTGAGAATCCGAGGCAATACCCGTAGAAACGAGATTGCCCGTTGCAAAGTGCTTCGCGGAGACGGCGTCACAAGCCCGTCTCCCCAGCGCAGAAAGCCGCTGCCTCTTACGGATCGAGCGATGTTTCGCCGGCACGAACGATCCGTTCGCTCACCCGGGCGACGAGGATCACGATTCCGATGAGGGCCAGGACGATCGTCCCGATTACGAACTCTCCCCAAACCATCGCGCCTCCCCTGCCTAGCTTCAGGCGATTATGACGGCAATCCCCACCGCCAAAACCGTAACGCCGGCCAGAAAGTCCGCCCAGGACATCTAACTGCCGATCCCGAGCGGCACGTCCGGTTCCGGCGATGACCTCCTGGCAAGAATTGTAAGTCCCGCCAGAGCTACGAGGATGATCGCGCCGCCCACGCTCCATCGACGCCACAACATGCGAAGTCTCCTCTGGGCTCAGGGAATGGGAGGCCACTCCGCGGCCGGCTCGGTCATCACTCCCACGGCGGCATACGCAACTGCCGCAGCCGCCACGACAAGAACCAAGACTGCGACCGCGCTCCATCGTCGCATCGAACCCCCCCCGCGGCCGGATGACAGGCCTCTAGGTTTTCCGCTATACTCAAAATACCATAACGACTATAACAAATCTTGCCAAGAATGCCAATATTATGGCCAAATTTTATCTTACGACACCGATCTATTACGCCTCGGGAGCGCCTCATATCGGGCATGCTTTTGCCACCATCTATGCGGATATCATCGCGCGCTACCACCGCCTCAAAGGCGACCCAACGTTTTTTTTAGTCGGCACGGATGAACACGGGTCTAAAATCGCCGAGAAGGCCCACGAGCTGGGGCAAACGCCGCAGGAGTTCGTCGATTCGATTGCCGCTCAATACCAGAAACTTTGGACAGCGCTAAATATTGAATCCGATATCTTCATACGAACGACTTCCGACAAACATAAAAGCGGCGTGAAAAAATTTTTCGAAAAACTCCGCGATACCGGCGCGCTTTACGAAGGATCTTATGAAGGTTTTTACTGCACCGGTTGTGAAGATTTTATAACCGAATCCAAATTGATAAACGGCCTTTGCCCCGACCATCAAAGAGCGCCGGAAAAAATTCGGGAAAAGAATTATTTTTTCAATCTAAAAAAATACCTTCTGGCAGTGCGAGAAAAAATCATCTCCGGAGAATTCCGAATCGCTCCGGAAACCCGCAAAAACGAAATTTTAAATATTATCGATTCCGGAATCCCTGATTTTTCGATTACCCGGGACCGACAGCGCGTGTCCTGGGGCATTCCTTATTTTTACGACGAATCCCAGACGATTTATGTATGGGGTGACGCCTTGATCAATTATGTAACCGCGCTTGATTTCCCCGATGGGGAGCTCTATAAAAAATTCTGGCCGGCGGATGTTCACATCGTCGGTTCGGAAATCAATAAATTCCATTCCATTTATTGGCCCGCAATGCTTTTGGCGGCCGGCGTTCCCCTGCCGCGCGGCGTTTTTGTCCATGGGCTTTTTACCATAAACGGCCAAAAAATGTCGAAAACAATCGGCAATATCATCGATCCTATGGCTCTTATTCCCACCTACGGCGTCGACGGCACGCGCTACCTGCTTGTTTCCCAATTCCCCGCCTCCGAACACGGCGATATTAGGGCAGAAGAATTTACGGCTAAATATAATTCCGACCTGGCGAATGGATTCGGAAATCTTCTTGCCCGCACCTATACGATGATCCGAAATTCCGGCCTTCGCGGGAGTGATACCCTGGGAGATATCGTTAATATCGATAAAGAAATCCAAGGTCTGCTTCGGAAAGGACAGGAGCAATATGACCGCCACTTTGCTAACTATGAACTTTTTGATGCTCTCCAGACGGTTTTTCACGCCATCAAACGCCTCGACCGCTATATAAACGAAACAGAACCATGGAAGCTCAATGCGGCGACCGATAAAGAAAAACTTTCGGAGATCCTGGAAACTCTCCGCATCGGAGCCGAGCAGGTGACGAAGTGGCTTTCCCCTTTTCTTCCGGAAAAATGCGCCGCGGCCCAACAATTCGCCGCTGGCCTTAAAACCGGCTCTCTTCCGCAGGACGCGAAGCTCAATTTATTCCCGCGAATCTAAAAAGTGATTTAAAAAATACCGGCTTCTAGTGTATACTGGATAATAATGTCTTCGCATATTTTTGATCTAGCCCTCATCATCGGCACGGCCGCCGCTTTCGGCATCGTAGGACGACTCCTTCGGCAGCCCCTTATTTTAACGTATATCATTACCGGCCTGGTCCTGGGTGTTTCCGGCCACTTCGCCCTTGCGGATCAAATCACTCTCCAAACATTCGCCGATATGGGGATCATGTTCCTTCTTTTCTTGATCGGCTTGGAAATCAACTACAGCTCTCTTCGCCTTGTGGGAAAAATCTCGGTTATCCTGGGGGTCCTTCAGATTATTTTCACTTCTTTTATCGGTTACCTTATCGCGCTGGCTTTCAATTTTCCCTCGCTGGAATCCGCCTATATCGCCGTGGCTCTCACTTTCTCCAGCACCATCATCGTTGTCAAGCTCCTTTTGGAAAAACGGGATATCGGCAGCCTCTATGGAAAAATCACCATCGGTTTTCTCCTGGTTCAAGATTTTATTGCAATCCTTATCTTGATTGCCCTCGCCGGAATTTCGACGACCGGAGGAGTATCCAGCCAAGAACTCGCGCTTACCATCCTCAAGGGCGTTATTCTTTTTACGCTGGTTCTTTGGATCGGACGGCAGCTCATACCCAAATTCATCCACTACATTTCGCCCTCCCAAGAACTCCTTTTTCTCGCCAGCTTAGCTTGGTGTTTCGCGGTCGCGGCTGCCGCGGCTAAAGCCGGCTTTTCGATTGAAATCGGGGGTTTTTTAGCTGGTATGGCGCTCGCCAACTCCTCCGAGCATTATGAGATCAGCGGCCGCGTTCGTTCCCTTCGGGATTTTTTTGTTCTTATCTTTTTCGTTATTCTCGGATTTTCCCTGGTCTCTTTTAATCTGAGTGGCCTGACTTTTCCCATCATCCTTTTTTCCTTATTCGTTTTAATCGGCCACCCCTTGATCATCCTCGTTATCCTCGGATTATGGGGGTATAAAAAACGGACAGCGTTCCTTTGCGGAGTTACGACAGCGCAAGTTTCGGAGTTCAGCTTTATTTTAGTCGCTCTCGGCGTAAAACTGGGACATGTATCCCCCCAAGGACTGTCTCTTATCACCGCCGTGGGGATCGTTACCATTGCGGCGTCGAGTTATCTCATTCTCCACAATGAAACCGTCTTCCGCTATCTTGCGTCCTACCTCCGCCTGTTTGAACGCCACCGAATGCACGAAGGCAAAGAAGCGCATTCTGGTTTGGAAAAATCTATCATCCTCATCGGCGGCCATCGCCTGGGACAGAATATTCTGCAGCATCTTCCGAAAGAAAAAGTTCTGGTGATCGATTTCGACCCCAATGTAACCGCGGATTTGAAACGCCAGGGTTATGCCACGCTCTTTGGCGACGTGGCCGACCTGGAAATCCTCGACTACCTCGATTTAGGAAAAATGGAGCTCGTTATCTCGACGAGTCCAGATTTTGATGACAACAATCATCTTCTCCAAAACGTCAAAAAATTAAAAAAGCGACCTCCGGTTATTGTTCGCGCAGAAGACAGGCGCGACGCCCTCCACCTCTACCGCGAGGGCGCGGATTATGTGATCATCCCTCATTTCACCTCGGGACAATTCCTGGGAAAGGCTCTCGCCTCCCACCCCATTGCGCAAACCCTTCGCGACCTCAAGGGGCACGATCAAAAGTTACTCGCCGCTCATTAGAAACTCGCTATATCCGCAGATATTTCCGAACCGCGATGAAAGAAGAGATAACCCCTAGGCCGACACCGAAAAGCAGCTGATATAAGAAAAGGCTTAGAAGATTGGATTTAAAGTATCCCCACAAATCCATACTCCGTATAAAAGCATTTACATACGGGGCAGAGAAATAGACGAGCGGAGCCATAACAAGAAGGCTCAAAACAGCCGCGATAACGCCATAGATTATTCCCTCCACCATATAAGGCCCCCGAATCAAAGCATTCGAGGCTCCGACAAGCCGCATAATCCCGATTTCCTCTCGGCTCGAATAGATGGCTAACCGTATCGTATTGAAAGTTACAATAACCGAAACCAAAGTAAGGAATACGATCACCGCCAAACCGCCCCGCTCGCTAATATCGATGATCCTGCCTAGCCGCTCGATCACAATGCGATCTTTTTCATTCTTATAAGAAATTTCGCGAATCAGATCCTTGAACGGCGCGTTATCCAAATACCCCACGATGGTTTCATATTGCTTGGTATTATACGCTCGAATTCCCAATTCCGGACCGAATGGGTTCTGCCCGATTTCATTTACTGCCTGCCCGATATCGTCGCCAAAGCGGTTTTTCGCTCTCTCCAAAACCGCATCCGCCGACGAATAATCAACCTGCTTTACCTCCGCCAGGCTCTCGATCGCTTTCCTGGCGCTCAAAACACCGTCTTCGGGAGCCTCTTGCTTGAAAAAGATAATGACATCCGCCTTGTCCTGCAGCTCTTGAAGCGCCGCGCTGGTTAAAATGCGAAAAAGAATCAAACCCTCAAAAACAATAAGCGCTATAACCAGTATGGAAGCCGTCGTCGTCGAAAGCCATCCATTCCGTTTGAATCCCAAAAAACCGTACGTAAGAATTCGCGTTAGCGTCGTAAACATAATTAAACCAAAATATATTTTCCTTTTACTTCATCACGAATAACCTTCCCGTCGTCCAAGCTGATTACCCGCTGATCCAGCGCATTAACGATTTCTTTGCTGTGAGTGGCAAGGATCACCGTCGTCCCTAAGCGGTTGATTTCCAAAAGCAATTTTATAATTTCCCAGGTATTTACCGGATCAAGGTTTCCCGTCGGCTCGTCGGCGATAATCACGTCCGGGTGATTGATCATTGCCCGAGCGATGGCTACCCGCTGGCGTTCACCACCGGAGAGTTCCCGGGGGAAATTATTCATTTTATTCTTCAATCCCACCATTTCCAAAACCTGCGGAACGAAATCGCGGATATCAGACTGCGGCCGTCCCGCCACCTCAAGAGCAAACGCCACATTTTCATAAGCATTTTTGTTCGGCAACAGGCGAAAATCCTGAAAAATGACGCCGATATGCCGGCGCAATTCTGGGAGCTCGTTATTCTTGAGCTTATTAATATCATAGGAACCCAAAATGATCCGGCCCTTAGTTGGCCGCTCTTCTGCCGTCAACAATCGAACGATCGTCGATTTTCCCGCCCCCGATTTACCGACAACGGAAACAAATTCCTTGGGATTTATAGTGAAACTTATGTCTTCGAGCGCCACCGATTCGTGCGAGTTATTCTTGTAGGCCTTCGAAACGTTCTGAAATATAATCATTGAAAATTGTCAAAATAATTTTCCTATTGCGGATTTGCCGCAATAGTTTGCAACTTTTTGATTATAACGCCGTTACCAGAAGAAAACAACCCTTTATTTCCCCTGAATCTCCGCCTCAATGAATAAATCGAGGTCTCCTTCTAAAACGTTATCCACTTGAGCCGTTTCTGCCTCGGTGCGGTGATCTTTCACCATTTTATAAGGATTTAGAACATAGGATCGTATCTGATTCCCCCATTCCGGCTTAACCTTGGTTCTTAAATCTCCGAGCTCCTTAACCCTGGTTTCTTCCATTAATTTAATAAGCTTCGCTGTGAGCAGCCGCAATGCTTTTTCTCGGTTACCAGATTGAGACCGCTCCACCTGCGAGGCAGCCACTAATCCTGTGGGAATGTGGTGCAGCCGAACCGCGGTTTCCACCTTGTTGACGTTTTGTCCGCCGGGGCCCGATGATCGGAAAAACTCGACTCGCAAATCCTCTTCGGGAATCTTGAAATCCTTCGTATCGAGGTCGTGAAGCTCCGGCAATACCTCAACCAGCGCAAAAGACGTATGCCGCTTTTTCTCCGGCGAGAAGGGCGATATCCGAACCAAGCGATGAACACCAGACTCTTTTTTCAAATACCCATAGGCATAATCGCCTTTTACCTCAACCGCAATATCTTTAACCGGATGGCGGCCGGTTTTCGATTGAAAATCACCGTAGCTTTCATGGATGATTTTTGTTTTCCATCCCCGACTCTGGGCAAACTTCGTGTACATCTCGTAGAGCATTCCCGCCCAATCCTCGGCGTCCTGTCCTCCGGCTCCCGCGAAAATGGAGATCACTGCGGATTGTTTATCGTACCGCCCCGTGAATAAATTTTCGATTTCCAACTGTCGAAGCTTTCGTTGCAGAGAAAAGAAAGTATCTTCTTTCAGATTTTCCTCTAATTTTTGAAATTCACTCTCGATCCCGTCAAAACGCTTGGTTAAATCACTGAGTTCTCCCAATTCTTTTATTTTCTGATCGGCGATATCCCGATTCTTCCAAAGATCGGGGTCAGCCATTTCGTATTCAAGCTCTTTAACGCGATTGCGCTTCTTCTCTATCTCAAAGCCAGTCCGAGAGCCGCGAAGCCTCGGATCTAAGTTCCGGAATCTTTTCTAAAACGTCTTTTCGCATAACCCCGTCATTTTATTATAGGAATAAAAAAGCAACAAGGGGCGCTCCGGCGCCCCTTCATGAAAGGAGTTTCACTCGTCGAGAGTGCCAAGTAATTCGCACTCGCGACTCCCCTTCGAGTTTTATAACCACCTCCTCCACTAACCCCAATGGGCGTCGAAGACGACGAGCTATGCCTTCAATCTTCAGGGCATAGCGATACGCTCCCAGGAGGGAAGCGATTTCCAACTCTAAGTCCCCCATGCTGTTTCTCCTCTAGAACGTCCTGTCTCGATATTACCGCTATAGAGTCTTTCTGGCAATTTTCATTGCAAATTCCGTAATCAAAACCCCGCCTCCGTCCGCCGGTTTCTTTTAGATTTCTAATTCCTTTAAATATTTCTTGAATTCGCCATTAACTTCGGGATGTTTTAGGGCAAAATCCACCGTTGCCTCTACATATCCCAATTTACTGCCGCAATCGTACCGGCGGCCTTCAAACTTGCAGCCATAAAGCGGCTGTCCATTCGCTAGATGTCCTGCAAACGCATCCGCCAGCCGCACTTCTCCATCTTTTCCCGGCTTCGTTTCCGCTAGCCGCTCCATAATCTCCGGCGTAATGATATAGCGACCCACCGCCGCTAGATTCGACGGCGCCTCTTCTTTCTTGGGTTTTTCAACGAAACGCTGCACTTCCCAGGTATTTTTTTCGATATTAGTTCCTTGAATCACGCCGTAGCGCGACACTTCATCTTCCGGAACTTCCTGAATGGCAACCACCGGATCATTATATTTGCGAAAGACATCCATCAGTTGGCCGATCGCCGGAATATCACTAGCGATAATATCGTCTCCAAAGAGGACCGCCACCGACTCATCATCCCCAATGAAAGGAGCCGCGGATAAAAGCGCGTGCCCGTCTCCCAATGGCTTTTGCTGCCGCACGAAAGCAAAATTCGCCAACTTACCGATTCGCTCCAGCGCCGCTAGCTCCTCTTTTTTCTGCTTCTGTTCTAGGCGATATTCCAGCTCAAAATTCCGATCAAAATGATCCTCAATCGCCCGCTTGCCGATTGCCGTAACGAAAATTATTTCTTTTATTCCCGCTGCCACCGCCTCTTCCACAATGTATTGAATCACCGGCTTATCGACGACGGGAAGCATTTCTTTGGGCTGCGCCTTGGTTGCCGGCAAGAAACGCGTTCCCAATCCCGCAACGGGAATAACCGCCTTGGTAACGGCGACTCGACGGTTGATAGAGGTCATCATAAGCGGCTTCGACTTTGAAATGCGGTCTGTTCGAAATCCGTCCATATATATTTTTTTTTCAGTGGAGCCGGAGAGAGGATTTGAACCTCCGACCTTCGCTTTACGAAAGCGCTGCTCTACCACTGAGCTACTCCGGCTTACCCAGTCAAGACAACTCGATTGAGCTTATTTAGAATAAGCCTTGCTCGAATTTTCGTCAAAGACCGGATATACCGGCTTTAATTCGACTTTAATAAAACAACTCGACTAGCTATCGAGTTGTCATACTGGGCTTATAGACGGCAAAAAGCTATTCCCTCTTACCGTCCTCCTATACTACGGAAATATGGGGTTTTCTGCAATATTCTTATTGAATTTCAATGAAAGCCCAGATCAGCCGGATTCATCGCTCCGGAGATAAGCTCCAACGTCCCGCCATTCTCCTCGAAATTTCTCCGCAGCGCCGCAACCTTCTTCGCCAATCGTATAGTTTCTGCCGCTCGCTCGTGCCGAATTATTCCCTTGGACCAAAAATTCAGAACCAAGGCGCTATCGCCGTAGATATTTTTTATCCCCAGTTTTCCGGCAATCTTTAAAGCATAAAAAAGAGCCCGCAGCTCCCCGTAGTTATTGGAAACCCCCTGCGGCAGAAGTTCCTTGCCGAACGCGTTGAGTTTCGACCGCCGCAGCACCAGCGGCAAAAGATTCTCCTTTTTTTCATTTACCACACTCACCTCAACCCCGTATCCCCGGCCAGTTCCCGCATCGAAATAAACTCCCGGCGGATAATCTTTAACTTTCGCGTAATCCGCCCCGGATCGGATCCAGGCTTCCGCATCCTCGCGATTGTTAAAACTCCGGTATCGGGCGCCAGGAACACCTTTTACTTTTCGCTCGCACTCAGCCCAATTTATCGTGACGCCGCTCTCTTCGTTTTTCGGGATAAAATATGCGTAAAATTTTTGCCTTGCCATTTATTTTATTGGTTTCCAGGGAAATCCTTTTTTAGCACTAAGCGCGAAGGCGGCCGCTCGGGGATGCCCGCCTCCCCCGTATTTCCGGGCAATCGCTGCCGCGTCAACGTATTTATCGGATCGGAGGGAGACATGAATCTCATCCGCAATACGCCGCCACGTTATCATAAGATGCGTTTTCAAACGGGTCAGGGCATAATGGCTTATCTCATTCCTCAAAAGAGACGAATTAAGCACCAGCGCGCGCTTTCCTTCGAATATCGCCGGATGCGCGTCTTTGGCCAATTTTTCGGCACGCGTTTCGATATACTTTAAAATTCCCTTACCGGCATCGATATGCCGTTTCCGCGCCGATCTTGATTCGAATTCCCGAGCCAAGACATCCCACCGAGAAAAGGAAAAGTCTTCCACTTCCAGCGCGGCGGTTAATTCCTGAGAATACGGCAGTGTAAATTGCCAAAGATCGTAACCCTCGACGTACCGGAGAAGAGTTGGCACGGATTTCTTCGGATGGAAATACTTCCACGCCAGGACCGCGCCGGAATTTTTAAGGTCAAAAAATGTTTCATGGTAGAAGCGCAGAGTGGTCTCGCGGCTCCGGTGGTGATCGATAAGGATGACTCGGTTGCCTTTTCGCTTGAGACGTTCGATTCGCTCTTTTTGATTAGGCCCGGCATCGAGAAAATAAAGGGATTTTCCGGAAATATTTCCCAACGACTCATCGTGAGGATCCGGCGCCACCGCAATATAGTCGGCTGTATTTCCTAACTTTTTCCACGCCGCCCATGCCGCGCTAAAACCATCCCGGCAATTCTCGTGATAAAAAACAATGATTCTTTTCATTGGATAAGCTTTTTAAATATTTCGTAGGTTGTTCGGGCGTCCGCCATAGCTCGGTGCGGATCATTTTGTTCAATTCCATAATACCGAGCAAGTTCTTTGAGCGAAATAATCTTTATCAAAGGATCGTGACGAAGCTTAAGCCAAGCGAGCGAAAAAGTGTCTAATCCTTTAAAAAAGAACGTGGGGGTAAGGTTATATTGCGCGATTGTTTTATTGATATAGAACCAATCGTTATTGAGCGCGTGGCCCACAAGCATCGCATTATTCGCTTTTTGAAGAAAGATTGTCATTGCCTCTTCGGGCTCCCGGGCTTCTCGCCACGCCTCCTCGCTGTATCCGCAAACCTTAAGAGACTCCGGATCGGCATTCTCGATATGCTGGGGTTTAATCTTGGTTTCCCAGGCATCGATAATCTCAAAATTGAAGCTATTCGCTCGCAAGGCGGCAATTTCAATAAGTTCGTGATGGGGTTCTCGGCCCGTCATCTCCGCATCGATGAAAACCAAATCGAATTCCTTAACGGGAGTGCGAAACATATTATTTTAAAGCCGTTAAGCCCGGCAGCTTTTCACCCGAAAGAAAAGCAAGCATGGCGCCTCCGCCCGTAGAAAGAAAAACGCGGCGCTTTTTACTATCGTCCTCCGCGGGATCATTTACCGCTTGGAAAACTGAAACCGTTTCTCCTCCGCCCACAACCGCGAAAGCCTGACTTTGTAAAATCGCTTTGGCGATCTCCACCGATCCCCGGCGGAATTTCGGCTCACCAATCAATCCCAGTGGGCCATTCCAAATAACAACTTTCGCCTTCTTAATCAGCGATTTGTACTCCTCCATAGTTTTCGGACCGATGTCTAAAATTTTTGTTTTCTCGCGGGCGAAATCGATGGGCAGAATGATCTTTCCGGATTTCAAAAGAAGTTTGGCTGCCGGAATCATATCCTTTTCGTAGAGCGAGTCCCCAACCGGAATGCCGATTGCGGCATTAAAGGTATTAGCCACTCCGCCGCCAACCAGCACATGCTGGGCTTGCGGAAGCATTTTTTGCATCAAACCAATCTTATCGGAAATTTTTGCTCCCCCTACAATAAGAATAAGGGGTCTGGCCTTCGACTGGCGCGCCTGCGATAGGTTTTTAATCTCCGATTCCAGCGATAATCCCCCATAGGACGGCAAAAATTTGGGCAGGTCTTCGACCGAAGCGCTACTTCGGTGATCCATGCTAAAAGCCTCATTCACGTAGACATTTCCCAGACTGGCAAGTTTCTTCCCGAAGCCGCGATTGCTCTGCGTTTCTTCTTTGAAAAATCTCAAGTTTTCGAGGAGAAAAATCGATCCGGGCGGCGCTTCTTCGATCGCCACATGGGCATGCGCAAAAAATTCGGCTAGCGGCATTCTAAAATCAATAAAACGGACTTTCCGCTTCAGAAGCCGATCCAGTATTCCAGCAACCGGCCGCATGGAAAATTCTTCCAGATTCTTTTGCTTTTCTTTCTCCGTCATCGGCGCCGGACGGCCTCGATGCGATAAGAGGACGACTTTCGAGCCCGCCGCGAGCAAGAATTGAAGAGTAGGAATCACGGCTGCAATTCGGAGGGGAATTTTATTTTCCAATACTTCAAAATCCTCATTCAATAAATCGAACCCGGTCCGCACCAAAACGGTTTTTCCCATTAAATCCTTTTTCTTCAACTTGGACAGGTATTTCATACTAATCCGATCTCCTCTAACGCTCGCTTAGCATACCACGCAACATCTTCTCGAATCCCCTCCTCATTACGATCGAGCTCTTCCCTGGTGAACCAACGACAGCTAGCTTTTTTGTTTTCTTCGGTTTCCGGAATTTGAAGTTCCCTTGTTTTCGATCTGCCAAAGTAGACAAATCCAATATGTTCGTGATTCTCCGTGATGCGATGTCGATTTAAAAACATCGGAGCGATTAATTCCTGATAGTCTTCTCGATCTTTCCTAAACTCCCGCCGATCAAGAAGCTCGACATCCATGCCTGATTCTTCTTTTGCCTCGCGAATTACCGCCTGATTGGGATCTTCATCGAGCTCAATATGCCCTCCAACCGGAAGCCAAATATTATATTTATCGTGCATCCGGAGAAGAACCTTATTCTCAAAGACGATATAGATATCCGCTATGAAATCGATTTTTTCATGGATATGAGGCATATAATTTATTTTAAATTCTGAGCGGGCGAAGGGAATCGAACCCTCGTCTATAGCTTGGCCCCGCGCAATTTGCAAACCTGAGCGAGAGACGGGAATCGAACCCGCGTTCTTAGCTTGGGAAGCTAATGTACTGCCACTGTACGACTCTCGCAAATCGAACGGGATTGCGATTTGTTTCTAAAAATTCTACGCTTGCTTAAATTTTTAGACAAATCGGGAAGAAGCTACCGTACTGCCAAGCCGACGACTAGTCGGCTCCCGCGTGCTTTTATCTTGCTCTTCCTTTGATAACCGGTCAATCCGGCACCGGAGTCACCCCCTTCCCATCCCATCGGAACCCCGAGAGCAAGATGGTGATGTTTCCTTTCGCCTTGGCTTCGGCCAACCAATCGGAAATCTTTTTATTTTCGAGAAGCAATCGTCCCTCCAGCGTTTCGCGCTCCGCCTGCGGCTTTAGAATGACATTCGAAAAATCGGCGAGATTAAGTCCGTAGAGCGTTTCCACTTCCTTTTTTAGATCCGCGCCGGCGGTCGCCGCTTGAATCTTCTTATCAATAATCTGATCAATCTCTTTCCGGGATGACCGTCGCTCAAGTTCCCCGTCGATCAACGTGTCTTCGATCAATTTTTCAAGCACAGTAGCTTTTATTTGCTTAACCATGCCTTCATTCTCCAAAAGCGGCTTCTGATCCCGGTCATAGGTCTCGAGAGCCTTTCCATAATAAGCGAGCGCCGCATCATGGCTGGCCTTAAAAGAATAGTACGGCACTATTCGCCAGTTAACCACCGCAACGGGATAGGATTTTGTCGTTGCCGCAGTAATCCCGCCCAAAAGCAGCATAGCGACAATAACCGTAAGAATCAGAACGCTCCGGCGCATAGACATATTAATCGGGAATAATTATCAATTTTTCTTCGGGCCGGCGGTAGTTCCATTTCTCCCGCAGTTCTTTCTCAAGATTATCAGGATTCGAAAAATACTGGATATCCGCTCGAAGCAAATCGTTTTCCGCCCGAAGGTCATTGAGCCGGGATTTCAGAGCTTCCACTTCCGATGCCAGCGTCCGGCGCTCCTGATTTAAGACATAGAGCTCGGCGCCCCCCACCCCCAGGAGAAGCAAACAGAGTAAGCCTATAACGATTTTCATTAAATTTATAATACCGCAGGGATACCCCCATGACAATCGGAACGGCTTCCTGTAGAATTCAAAATCATAGCGTAATTATTAGAATTTATTCTCCATGCTTCCGGATCCAATCCGAAAATTCATCGCTGTTTTTTCCGAACTGCCGTCAATCGGAACCCGACAAGCCACCCGACTGGCCTTCTCGCTCATCCGAAGCGGCAAGGCGTCGATCGACGATATTGCCCGCGCCGCATCGGATCTCCGGAAATTAAAAACCTGTTCCCGGTGTTTCTTTGTACACGCCAATGAAGGAAATCTCTGCGATATCTGCGCCAACCCCAAACGAAATCCCAAAGTCGTCCTTATTCTCGAGCGAGAAACAGATCTTATTTCCATCGAAAAAACCAGACGTTTCACCGGCCGGTATCTGGTCTTGGGAGAACTCACCAAAAGCGGAACGCTTGATCCAGATCAGAAGCTACGGCTTAAGGCTTTTGCTGCCGCAATCCGAAAAGAAATCGGAAAAGCCGATGAAATCATCATCGGTTTCAATCCCACTACCCACGGCGACGTAAGCGCCGCAACCGTCACCCGGGAATTTGACGAGTTATCGCAGAAAATCACCCGCTTAGGACGCGGTATTCCCACGGGAGGAGAAATTGAATTTGCGGATGAAGAAACCTTAGGGGCAGCGCTCGAGAGACGAATTTAAAACGCCGGGGTATATCAAAAATTTCGCTAAAAAAATCGGCCCGCCGAGAGATTCGGACGAGCCAGAGCCCTATAGGCTCAAAACAATGAGCATGCCGTGACTGTGCGGAGCGAGGTGGCAGTTCGCAACCACACAGTCACGACACGTGCGCGGCGAGGGGCGACGCCGCACATCAAGAAGGGAGCCGCGCGATGACGGGCACAAGGGAGGGCTACTACCCTGCGTACGTTCGTACGACCTCTCGATGAGGCCAATGCCCGCCATAACACGCGGTGTGGCCGCGATTCCCGGCACCACCCGAGCCGACCTCGGGGTCTCGGGCCGATCCTCGCGCCACGAATCAAGGTGCGTGATAAACGCAGTAATCTGCGCTTATCACGCCGCTCAATTCCTACTCTTTGATTCTTGTGATCTCCACTTCTGCAAAAGACTGCCGATGGCCTTTCATTTTCCGGTACCGAGTCTTTGAGTGATAGCGAAATACGATTTTTTTATCTGCCCGGCCCTCCTTTAAGAGTTTAGCCTCTACTGTAGCTCCCGCAACGACTGGCGTCCCCACCGTTACTCCCGAATCATTACCCACCAACAACACTTTATCGAAAATAACCGCATCCCCTTTTGAGGATACTTTCTCGATTTTAAGACGGTCACCCTCCTTTATTTTGTATTGTTTTCCCCCGGATTCAATAATGGCAAACATATTTAATTAACGGCAATAATAACCCCGGAGACAATAAAAAGCAAGATCGCCAACCCCAAGCTCACAAATCCGAAAAGGAATGATAAAAGCCGGTTCCGGCGATAACAGACATCGGCAATAACGATGTTGAGAAAAATTACAAGAAGCCCAGCCACCGGAACTCCGTAGATGCGCGCGCGCCCGCCCAAGTCGTCCACCCCCTCGTCGGCGGTAAAATGAATAATGAAAATTTGAGCCCCCGAGTCCAAACCAATAGCCAAAAGAAGGATGGCGCCAATGAGAATCGCCCCGCTTAATCCGAAGACGATCCGCAAATATTTATCGTGAAGAAGGTCGTAGGCCACGGTCAGTTTGAAAAAAAGAAAAGTTGAAATAATAGCCGCAATCATGATACTATAATTTTCACCAGATTGCCTAGCGGAGCCTTATGATCAAACTCTCTTTTAACCCGAAAGCGATTCCGACGATTATCATTTCCCCTAAAAAGGAAAACGTACTTATAGAACTTCAAAATGGATCGCGCCGGCTGGATGTAGGCATTGGCGAGCGGAAAAATATGACGCGCCGCAAGCTTATCCTCGTCGCCCGCCAAATCGTAGCGCTCGCGAGAACTCATCGGCTAAAAAGTATTACGGTTAATTTTGACGATTTTAACTTCCCTCATCTTCAGATTCCTGCCTCCGATCTCGCGGAGCTGTTGGCGACCAATTTTGAGATGGCTAATTTTCAATTTGTTAAATATAAAACTCCTCCGCCCGACGGATGGGCATTCGTTAAAGAAATTCAAATCACGGGCCGCGTTTCTCCGGAAGTAAAAAAGGCTTTTAAGAAAGGCCAGATAATCGGCGACGAGGTGAACCGTTGCCGCGAGCTATCCAATACCCCGGGCGGGGAAATGACACCGTCTATTCTGGCAAAAGACGCCCGGAGCGCCATCCGGGGAACTTCCCTGCGGATAAAAGTTTTCGATAAAAAGGCACTGCAACGGATGAATATGGGCGGCATTTTAGGCGTTGGGAAGGGTTCGAGCGAGCCTCCTTGCTTTATTGTCCTTGAGTACTTAAAGGGACCCCGCAATGAATCCCCTATTGTTTTAGTCGGTAAGGGGGTAACTTTTGATACCGGCGGACTGAATGTAAAACCGGAAAATTACATGAATGAAATGCATATGGATATGTCCGGCGGCGCGGCAGTTATCTCGGCGCTAGTTCTTGCTCACAAGCTCAATCTCAAAAAAAATATCATCGGTCTTATTCCTGCGGTTGAAAATATGCCATCGGGCTCCAGTTATCATCCCGGTGATGTCTTGAAAACGCATTCCGGAAAAACCATCGAAGTATTGAATACCGACGCCGAGGGGCGCATCATCCTTGCCGATGCGCTTTCCTACGCGGCCATTTATAAACCGCGACTTATCGTTGACGTCGCCACACTTACCGGCGCCGCCATGGCCGCGCTGGGCCAACGGGCTTCCGGTCTTTTTACAAAAGAAGAGAAGCTCGAAAAGCTTTTTCGGGACCTTGGAGAGGAAACCGGCGACTTCGTCTGGCCGCTGCCGTTATGGGATGAATATGAAGAGGAGGTCAAAGGAACCTTTGGCGACTGGGCGAATTTGGGGAAAGGGCGGTATGGCGGCGCCATTACTGGAGCCATTTTCCTTTATCAATTCGTTAAGAATAAAAATGGAAAACCCATTGCGCCTTGGGTCCATCTTGACATTGCTCCGCGAATGACGGCAATTGATGGCGAATATCTTTCGAAAGGCGCCGCTGGCGCCCCGGTTCGCCTTCTCACCAAGCTCCTGGAACGCTTCTGAGGCTTCTTACTGCAACGCTTTTCGCGTTAGCGGACCGACATATCCTGTTGTGGGAATGCCGTGATCCTTTTGGAAACTCCGAACCGCCGCCTGGGTCAGCTTGCCGAAATATCCCGTCGTATTATCGGCATCGAGAAAGCCAAGACTCACTAGAATTTCCTGCAATATCCGAACTTCGCTCCCCCGGGATCCGAGGCTCAAATCGCGATTGATAAAACCGGAACTCGTAGCGGCGGGCGCCGGCGAACCTCCCGCCCGTTCTTTCAATTTATTGAGCGTTCGCTGATCAAGGTTTCCGGTAAGCGGCAGGCTGTATTTCTTTTGAAAGGCGATCACCGCCTCGTGCGTGGGCGCGTCATAAATATCGGAAAGCGGGGCCGTTGATGATGCTACCCATTGAGCAAAAACGCCCTCCTTCTTGATAAGCTGCTTCAACGCCACCACATCAGGCCCTTTCTCGCCGAATTTAAGCGTTTTCGCCGGGACAAGAGGAATGGCCGGGGTCGACGAGGACGACAGCGTCGGTGTGTCCGCGGAACCGGTTTCGGGCGCCACGCCCCCCAACCGCTCCCGAATCTTTTTGATCGTTACATCATCCACTCGGCCGGTCGTCGGCAAGCTGTATCTTTTCTGGAAGGCAATCACGGCGGAATGCGTCATCGAATCAAAATAATCATTGGGCGTAATGAGAGTGGATGTCGAGAAAACACCTTCGGTCCGCAGGAAGTTTTTGAGCGAAATCACCTCGGCATCTTTCATGCCATAGATCAAGGCTTTTGTGGGAACCGAGAGAACAACCGGCGCCGGTACAACTTGGCCGCTTGTCGAGGAAGAAATAGCCCCCAAGGATCCCGCCACCGGGATTCCGCTTAGAACATTATTCATCGCGGATAATGTTGCGGCATCAATATTCCCGTTTAAGGGCAAACTATACTGTTTCTGGAAAGCGATCACCGCTTGATAGGTCGGGGCGTCATACAGGTCCGGAATCGAGGTGGAAATGAATGTTGGCTTAAGGAAACCTTTTTCCTTAAGGAAATTCTTCAAATAACCGACTTCCGGATCACGCATGCCGAACTTGAGGGTTTTGGCCGGCGCCCGCAATTCTCCGGTTGTGCTTACCGAAATCGCCGAGGATTTCAAGGAAACATTTCCCGCCGCATCGTAGGCCGAAACCGAATAGCTATAGGCGACAAACGGAACAACGCCGCTATCACTATGTGATGTTGATCCCGAGGTCGCGATTTCCACGCCGTTCCGATACACGCGATATCCCGCAACGCCAACATTATCGGTCGATGGATTCCAGGAAATATCGATTTGGCTGGGCGATATACCCACGCCGGCAAGCCCGGTCGGAATCGACGGCGCGCGGCTATCGGAGGCGGTAAGTGTTGTTACATTGATGGATATTCCCGATGAAATTTTTTGATTCCCGGCGGTGTCCCGCGCCACGGCCGTGAGCGTATGAAACCCCGAGGGAGTTCCCGCCGGATTCCAGGACAAGGAATATGGCGCTGTTGTGTCCTCCAGACCGAGATTTACGCCGTCTAGTTGAAACTGCACACCGGCAATACCACTGGTATCCGCGGCGGTAGCGGTTATGGTAATCGGGCCGAAAACTACCATGCCGGAAATCGGCGAAGTGATGCCGATGGTCGGCGGCAAGGCGTCCGTGGAACTCGCCATTGTGCTCGCGAGTGTTTGGGCCGGCACGGCCGGCGACAATGCCGACGTATTCCCCTGCGTATCATACGCGGCGATGGTGTAGGAATAAGTTGTCGCTGGAACCAGGCCGCTATCGCTGAAGCTCCGCTGCGATGTCACGCCGATTTGAACACCATTCCGGAAAACTTTGTACCCGGCAATCGTTTGTCCAGCCGCCGGAGAGGACGCAGCCCAGGAAAGGTTGATCTGCGAGGATGATATCGCTGTCGCCACAGGATTTCCAGGCGCGGTGGGTGGCGCTACTATCGATGAAAGAGTGGTTCCGTTAATCGGCGTGGATTGAGAGGAAATGTTGCCGGTCGCGTCGTAGGCCGAAACTGCATACGAATAAGTGGTCTGCGGCGTCAATCCAATATCCCGGTATGACAACCCGGTGGAAGTTGCCACGGGCGCGCCGTTCCGGAAAATCCGATAGCCGGAAACCGCGGTATTATCCGTCGCCGCGAGCCAAACCAAATCGAGAGTTGAAGAGCTGGCGCCGGTAATCGCCAACCCGGCGGGAATCGACGGTGCTGCGGAATCCGGAGATCCCAATGTTACCGCGGTCGCTGGAGCAGACGGCGACGAGGTGTTTCCCGCCCCATCGTAGGCCGCGACGGTAAAGCTGTACTGCGTCGTCGGCGCCAAACCCGTTACGACATACGTTGTCGTTGCGGTCGTCGTGGCAATTTGCAGAATAGCGTTGCGGAAGATTTTATAACCCGCAACTCCCACATTATCGGTTGATGCTATCCACGAAAGTTTTGCCGATGTCGAGTCGACATTGGAGGTTGAGAGACTACTGGGTACCGAGGGAGCTGTGGTATCCGGCAGGGCGGGAGTTGCCGCCGAAACGATCGCGCTCTTGACTGAAACATTTCCGGCCGCATCATAAGCTGCAACCTCATAAGAATAAGCCGTCTGAGCGGTTAAATTAAGATCTTGATACATGGTTCCGGAAGTGACCGCTCCCGCCAAAGATCCATTCCGGTAAACCCGATAGCCAACGACACCCGTATTATCCGTCGAAGTCGCCCAGGATACATTAACTTGTGTGGGTGATGCAGCCTGTGCGATTACGTTTTGTGGAACGGACGGCGCTGTCATATCCGGCAATCCCGGCGTCGTAACGGAAATTGGTGATGATGGCAAGGAAGAATTTCCGGCTCCGTCATAGGCGGTTATACTATAGGCGTAATTCGTCTGCGCCATCACACTCGTATCCGAATAGTTTGCTGTCGACGTTACCGTTACTATCTGAGAGCCGTTACGGAAAATTTTATACCCGACGACACCAGTATTATCCGTTGACGGAGACCAGGAAAGATTGATCTGCGTCGCTAATACCGCAGTCGCGGCAACATTCGATGGCGTTGAAGGCGGCACGGTATCGGGAAATGCCGGAGTCGCTGCCGTTACGGCGCTGCTTAAAGAAGAAAGATTCCCAGCCCCATCGTAAGCACGAACAGTATAGGAATACGAAGTTTGATCCGAGAGGCCAACATCTTGATAGGCAATTCCTGATGTTGTCGTGGCGATCTGAACGCCATTCCGGAATACCTGATATCCCCAAACGCCGACATTATCGGCCGATGCTGTCCAGGAAAGGTTAATTTGCGTTGCAGATTGCGCGATTGCCGATAATCCGGTGGGAACCGACGGCGGTGTTGTATCAGGAATTGCCGACGTTGTGGCGGAGGCACTCGCTGATTGCGCCGAGGTATTCCCCGCCGCGTCATAGGCGGCAACGGTATAACTATAAGTAGTTTGAGGAGTGAGACTGCCATCCTGATGGGTCATTCCAGAAGTGACGGTAGTAATCTGTGAGCCATTACGGAAAACCTTGTAGCCGATGACACCGATATTGTCCGTTGACGCGCTCCACGAGAGGTTGATTTGAGTAGCAGAAACAGCGAAAGCTGTTAATCCCGTCGGAACGGTAGGCATCGTCGTATCAGGAACAGCCGATGTCGTCGCCGTCACACTCGCCGATTGCGCCGAGGTATTCCCCGCCGCGTCATAGGCGGCAACGGTATAGGAATACATCACTTGCGAGGTTAATCCACTATCGTTAAAAGTCGTTCCAATCTGCCCACTGGTTATTTGAACTCCATTGCGCCATATCTTATATCCCGCTACCCCGACATTGTCGGCAGACGGATTCCAGGAAAGGTTGATCTGCGTCGCCGATACGGCTGTAGCAGTCAATCCGGCCGGAACCGACGGCGAGGTCGTATCGGGAATCAATCTCTGAAGATAATCTTCAACGCTCCAACCATCAACGCCGGTATCATAATTCACATTCCACCAGAAAAATCCGCTGCCGTAGGTCGGTCCTCCCACAATAGTTCCCAAAGCGCCCAGGGGCTGCGTTCCGAGCAATACTCCCGACGTGGAGGGCATAGAACGAACATTGAGCGAAGCGGTTGTTTCAACGCGATCATTGATGGAAAACTTCGAGCTTGCGGATGGTTCGGTGGTCGCCGTAGCGGCTGTAGATTGCGCTGAGACATTGCCCGTCGTGTCATAAGCAGAGACGGTATAAGAGTAAGTTGTATTGGCTGTTAGATTCGTATCCTGATGCGTGGTTCCGGATACTGTCATCAGCTGAGTCCCATTCCGGAAAATACGGTACCCAGCGACACCGGTATTATCCGTTGATGCGTTCCAGGAAAGATTGATTTGCGACGGGGAAACCGCCAACGCCGTTAGTCCCGTAGGGATCGATGGTGCCGAAGTATCGGGGAGTGCCGCCGTTGTGGCAGAAGCTGGACTCGATTGCGCCGAGGTATTACCGGCGGCATCGTAGGCGGCAACGGTATAGGAGTATGAGGTTTGCGGAGAAACAGATGAATCTTGATAAGTGGTTCCCGAAGTCACCGATGCAATCTGTAAACCGTTTCGGAATACCTTATAACCAACGACACCGGTATTATCGGTTGACGCGCCCCAGGAGAGGTTGACCTGCGTTGCCGATACGGCTGTAGCAGTCAATCCGGCCGGAACCGACGGCGAGATAGTATCGAGTGGCAAAGGCGTAGTGATTATCGCGGGAGCTGATTGCGCCGAAATATTACCAGCACCGTCATAAGCGGCAACTGTGTAGGAGTAAGCGGTTCCCGATGTTACGCTCGCATCTTGATAGTTTAGAGCCGTTATGCCGGTTGCGATCTGTAAGCCACCGCGATAAATTCGATAACCCGCAACTCCAACATTATCAGTTGAGGCTGACCAGGTAATCGTCACTTGGGTCGGTGTGTTAGGCACTGCAGTTACATTGGCCGGAACCGACGGCGAGGTCGTATCGGGAATCAATCTCTGAAGATAATCTTCAACGCTCCAACCATCAACGCCGGTATCATAATTCACATTCCACCAGAAAAATCCGCTGCCGTAGGTCGGTCCTCCCACAATAGTTCCCAAAGCGCCCAGGGGCTGCGTTCCGAGCAATACTCCCGACGTGGAGGGCATAGAACGAACATTGAGCGAAGCGGTTGTTTCAACGCGATCATTGATGGAAAACTTCGAGCTTGCGGATGGTTCGGTGGTCGCCGTAGCGGCTGTAGATTGCGCTGAGACATTGCCCGTCGTGTCATAAGCAGAGACGGTATAAGAGTAAGTTGTATTGGCTGTTAGATTCGTATCCTGATGCGTGGTTCCGGATACTGTCATCAGCTGAGTCCCATTCCGGAAAATACGGTACCCAGCGACACCGGTATTATCCGTTGATGCGTTCCAGGAAAGATTGATTTGCGACGGGGAAACCGCCAACGCCGTTAGTCCCGTAGGGATCGATGGTGCCGAAGTATCGGGGAGTGCCGCCGTTGTGGCAGAAGCTGGACTCGATTGCGCCGAGGTATTACCGGCGGCATCGTAGGCGGCAACGGTATAGGAGTATGAGGTACTAGGAGATACAGCACTGTCCGTATATGACGTTACGGTAATACCGGTCGCAATCTGAATTCCATTTCGATAAACGCGATATCCCGTAACGCCCGTATTATCCGTCGATGCATTCCAGGAGAGGTTGACCTGGTTCGAGGAAACGGCCGTTGCGGTAACGCCGGATGGAATTGACGGCGGGGTGGTATCCGCCAAAGCCGGCGTCGTGGCAGAAGCTGGACTCGACTGCGCCGAGGTATTACCGGCGGCATCGTAGGCGGCAACAGCATAGGAATACGTTGTATTGGCCGTTAGGCTTGTATCTTGATGCGTGGTTCCCGAGGTTACAATCGCAATCTGTGAACCGTTTCGGAATACCTTATAACCAACGACACCGGTATTATCGGTTGACGCCGTCCAAGATAAATTAATCTGCGATCCAGAAGCGGCAACAGCGCTAAGGTTTGTCGGCGCTGACGGCGAAGAAGTATCTACCGCCGTGCTCCGAATGTAGTAGGCTGCGGATTGATTAATGTTTGCACCACAGCATTCACCGCTAATATTATTACCAAAGTTATTTCCATGCGGTCCGTACCCCATAAACATATATCGATCCCAAAAAAGAGCTGCGATAGTAAAACCCCCAGAATCTGCTGAAATAGTCGCGGCATTAACCGATCCTCCGGATAGAACCCTGGCCGTTCCCAAAATAGCGCCACTATCATTTGCCGTATGCGTCGCATCCAAAAAAATATCTCTCAATGTTGAATTCGTAAATGAAATCTTTGTCGTAAAAAGATCATTCCGAACCATTACCTCGGATCCGGCCGGCGCTATGCTCTTTACCCGGTTAATCGGCAGGCACGCCGTGGCGCTTGTATCCGAACTTAACGGTTGCAGCGTTAAACTCAAGTTACCCACGGTGTTGCTGGAAGAACAATAAGGAAAAGGGCTGCCGCCAGCCGGATAATGTGCCCACTTCGTCCATCCGCCACCGTCGGTCGTCATATCGCAATAAGCCTGAAAAGGGCTGCCGCCATCCGGATTGATCCAATAAACGCCGCTTGGCTTTATTGGATACCGGGATAGAATACTTTGACAACTCTTTCCCGAAAATTGGGAAACACTGCCGTCTTCCGGATTATTCTGCGTTGTCACAGAAATCACATTTGAATACCCGGAAACATTACCGCTCGAATCCGCCGCCCGAATGCGATATTGGAACGTTGTGGTAATAGGAAGGCCAGAATCCAAATAGGAATTTGAAGGAGCAACTCCGATTTCCGCAAAATTGGCGCATCCCGCCCCCTGACATCGCTCCATCCGATATCCCGAAACTGCGGCATTATCTGTTGATGCTGCCCAGTTTAAACTAACCTGATTCCCAATGACCGCCGCGGTAAGGTTGGATGGCGTTGACGGGGAAACCGTATCTGCTTGTGTTGTCGCAGAAGTAATCGCGGAGTACGATGAAAAATTTTGAGCGGCATCCCGCGCTCGAACTCGATACCGATACGTTGTTCCCGGATTAAGATTGGCGTCGTTAAAAGTCGTCGCAATAGGCGCTCCGACTTCGGAGAAATTTGCGCAGTTTACCCCCATGCATCGCTCCACGGCATACCCATTTACGCCGATGTTGTCGGTTGAAGAATTCCAAGAAAGATTGGCTTGCGTTAAGGAAACATTCCCCACTATGAGATTAGTGGGCACTGTTGGAGGTTCCGTATCGGCCGCCTTCACGGAATTCGCCACCGCATTGTAATGCTCTTGAGTTAGTAGGTCTCCCGTCCACCAATTGAGCTTCGTACCGCCGGAAAGATAGGATTGGCTTTCGGTATAAAGCCAAACATATCCCTCAGCTTGTTTCAGCGCCTCCGTAAGGTAACTCTGCAGCCCGGCGGGACCCGGCGCGAAATATGGTCCGCTTGGGAAATAATAAATTCCGTATCCGAACCGGTAATGATCCGTGAGACGAGAAGGGTTAACAGATTTTGCTTGTCCAGCAGCATACCCCTCACTTTTGAGTTGCGCGAATATCCCGTTCCCCCAGTATTGACCGTACATATTACCGAAAGTTTCCTCGGATGCTTCATGAATGATAGTTCCGGCATCAGCCGCCTGAATCATACCGTCACAGAAAGGAGCAAGGAGTGTCACATTGTCACCGCTCATCTTGCGATAATATCCGTTGCCGTACGCTTCCCGATAACACTGAAACAAAACCAGCGGTACGTTAGGGAACTCCGCATTAATAGCTTGAACAAATTGCCGACCCCGATCCCGGACTTTCGCCTTATACTCTTCGAGAGTTTTACCGGCGATATCCGGCTGCGTCGAATATTTCCAGATTCCTTTCCCGTAATCCTTTAAGGCATACTCCTCCGTATCAATCATCAGTCCCTTGTACCCTCCCTGCTTGGCTAAGCGAGCCATCATCCGGATATTATTAAAAACATTGTTCCAATGCGTGTCGTTGTACCATTCCGGATACATCGCCGGCCCGTCAATTCCGGCCTCCGTATTAATCCAAAGGAAATTGTCGGTCAACTTTGTATGTTGAACCGTCTTCGAAGAATCGATTAGCGGCTGAATATCGGCTTGCGTGATCGTTCGGTTTTTCGTAAAAATCCACCAGCGGTAACCCGAGATCAACGTTGCTCCCTGGAAAGAATTTTTACTCTCATTAGGCGCTACTATATCCCTCATTTGCTCCCCGCTGCTTGGGGAATCCCATCCATTTTCCAAAAGCCGCGCCGCTTGAACTGGAGAAGCAAAGACTGAAAGAAAAAAAACGATCGATACCGAACGCACTAAGAACTTTTCCCGAAGATTCAATCGCTTTTTCAAGATAAAAACCATTTATCTAATTATATTCGCCATTTCTCCGCCCGCAAAAGGGGTTATCAACATTCTCGAACCGACTTGATTATAAATTGGGCTACATATTACTATGATACGGTCGGCTCCTTGCTCCTATCGTCTAGTGGCCCAGGACACTAGGTTCTCATCCTAGAAACCGGGGTTCGATTCCCCGTGGGAGCACACTCTGCGCTTCTATACTATAATTATAGAAGCTCCGCAACCCGCTGATCCCGGACCTCCTCCACAACGCCTCGAAGGCCGATCTCTTTGGATCCCGTAATAAAAACCGCATCTCCCTTGCGAAGCAGATTCTGGAGCGCTTTACCGGCAGCAGATGCAATATCAAAGCCGTAAATCCGGTTAGCCGGCATCCCCGCTCGCTCTGCCGCTTCGCGGATGAATTTGCCGCGCGGTCCTACGGTAATAAGCACATCCGCCTTTGCCGCCCGCCGGCCGATTTCTTCGTGGGCGCTGACTGCATATTTCCCTAGCCATAGCATATCGCCCAAAACCGCCACCTTTCGCTCTGCCGGATGCTCGTAGAACAATTCTAATCCTTCCCGAACGGATGCAGGAGACGCATGTCCGGAACCGTCGAGTATAATAGTTTTTTTTATACCGGGAATAATCCTCACGCCAACACCGCCGCGGTATCGGAAATTTCGCAGCGCCTCGGAAATTTGAACCAGATTGATATTCAAGACAAGCCCAACAACCGATGCGGCGGCAGCGGCGTACGCCGCGCCCCGCCCCAAGGCTCCGGGAACCGCCATCGGAACAACGCTGCCGCCATAACTCAACTTCATCGACAAATACCCTCCCTCTTCCCAGTGATTTTCATAGGCAATGATCCGGCAATCCGATTTCTCCTCAAAACCGAAAGTTAAAACTTTTGCTCTTGTCTTGTTTTTCATATCCCGCGCGGATTCCTCATCCCCGTTTAGAACCGCCACTCCCGATACGCCCAACGATTCTACGATTTTTGTTTTCTCCCGAAGAACCGCTTCCTTGTCATCCCAATATTCCGCGTGCGGCGGCGGATCCGATATCACCGAGACCACACCAATATCGGGTCGGATAAATTCCAGCGCCTGCCGAATGGCCCGCGACTGCTTCAATCCGATTTCAAAAATTAAAACCGATGGATACGAACCTCCGGGAAACCAGGCATTCCGCAGCGCCGCCCAAAAAATCGAAAACCATATTCTCATTCGACGCCAAGCGGCATATCCTCCTCCTCTTGATGCTAAAAAGGAAATATCTTCCCCCGTCCATTCTCGAAGGATCGTCAAGGGAATCTCATCGAATCGATAGGAGTCCGGGAAATCCGCAGAAGTGGTCCGGATCGTGCGGCTCCCCTTCAACGAGAGGATAGTCGCCACCGCTTCTACTATCATGCTCTTTCCGGCGCTTCCCGTGATCGCGATAATAGTCGGCCGGAAGCGACGCACCGTCCGCTTCGCCGATTTCCTCAGCCACCAGAAAAATATTTTTTTGGCCATATTTTACGATTTATCCGGCGCGATTTTATAGTAGTTCAAAAGAAATTGAGTAAATTCGCGGAAAATAGGAACCACCGTTTGTCCCGCAAGCGGCGCCCCCTCGGGCCGGTCGAGCTTGATCAGAACCACAAACCGAGGATCACAGGTTGCCTCCGCCGTTAGATCGGCGCAGGCGGGAGCAAACCCGATGTAGGTATTAATCACCTGATCGGTATACCCCCGGCCGCCGAAATCCGGAATAAAAGCCGTTCCCGTTTTTCCGGCAATGGTGTAATTCGGAAGATTAGCCACCGTATTAGCCACGACAGCCGAAGCCATCATCTTTGTTACCTGCCGGGCGGTTTCTTCCTCGATCACCCGCCGGATAACGCGCGGCTCTTCGTCTTGCCGAATGAGCGGCTTCATTAATAATCCCCCGTTCGCGATGGCAGATACCGCATTAATGAGCGTCAACGGAGTCACCGAAACCCCTTGCCCGTACGATGCCGTTGCGTAATCTATCTCCTTTCCCTTGGTCAAATTCCGCAGACTTCCCCGCACTTCGCCCGGTAACCCGATACCGGTTTTCTCGTCAAAACCGAATTTTTTAAGATAATCGGTAAAAATTGCGTGGCCGGTTTTCTGCTCGGCGAAAATGGCTCCCGTATTGATGGAATGCTCGATGACATTTGTCATCGTTGCCCGGCCATACGGCCCATGCTGCCCCAAATCCCAGTTTGATACCGTCCGGCCGTTTAACGTAAGCGAGCCTCGATCGACATACGTCGTCTCCGGCGTAATCTTTCCCGCATCGATGCCCGCCGCCATTGTGATCACCTTGAAGATCGACCCCGGTTCGTAAACCGCCTGGACCGCGGGGTTTAAAAAGTTTTTCACATTCGATTCCGAAAAATCATTCGGGTCAAATGTCGGAATATTGCCCATGCCTAAGATTTTCCCCGTCTTGGGCTCCTCAACGATAAAAGTTCCTCCCGTGGCTCCGTAATCCCGAACAATCCGAGATAATAGTTCCTCGCCCTCCGCTTGCACGGTTCGATCAATCGTTAATCGAACATCCCGTCCGGACTCTCGGGGCGTGTCGCGGCGAGCAAAAATATCCCTAAGTTCTTCATCCGCCATCTGTTCCATTCCATAACGCCCGATAAACAAAGAATTCGTCTCTTCGTTTTCGTGCGGCGGAGAAACAAAACCAACGATATGCGCGCCCAGACTCAAAAATGGGTAGAAGCGGAATGGCTGCTTTTTGATATAAATTCCTTTTATGCCGAGTTCGCTGACTCTCGAAATGAGATCGCCGTCTACTTTCGGAACCAACAGTTCATATTCATCGCTTTTTTTGGAAAGCCGTCGGCGCAAATCATCTGGAGCAACCGATATAATCGGGGCAAGCATTTCGGCGATTGCCGCCGCGCTTAAACCGCTCTTTTTTTCGTTCTCGGCGATCTCTTTCGGCACCGCATAGATCACCGAATAATCCTTATTAAGAGCAACGGGAATATCATTTCCATTTTTATCCGTAAAATAAACAATTCCTCGAGCGGAGGAATTGGCAGTTCGACTGCGCACCTGGGCCTCAGTGACATAAACCGAACCTTTATTGAGCTGGAGACCCGACAATTGGAAAACCAGGGCGCCGCACAACGATGCGAAAAAAAATGCTAAAAATCCTAGTCGCCAAGTCATTTTAAAAACCGAATTAGCTCAAGTCAAAGAAAATTTTGGAATCCCTCTCGTGAAACGATCTCCGCGCCGCCTTCAACCTTCGCTCTTTAATTGGCTCGCGCTATCGATACCTGCTTGCTGCCGTATCGGGGATTATTGTCGCGAATCAGTCCTCGATTCGCAAGGAAAGCTTCGGGATTTTGCGGATCCGTAAGAGCGTATAATTTATTTTTTAATTCTGCATTAAAGACTTCTTGCTCGCGGAGGTCATCTCCTGCCTGAGCAACGTCATGCCGCAAATCCACTAATTGATTATAAAGAATAATTCCCGCGAATGCCATCGATCCGGTGGCAAGACTTAAAAAGATCGCGATCAAAACCTTTATGGACTTTTTTTGGTGAGGGGAAACAATGGTCATTGTTTTGGCTTAATTAAGCCGAAGGGCGCGTAATTTCGCCGAACGGCTTCTTGGGTTTTTTTCCATCTCCGGAGCGCTCGCGATGATCGGTTTTTTGGTAAGGAGAGTGGCGCCTTGATCATTTGCCAGATCCCGAAATTTATTTTTAACCATCCGATCCTCTAAAGAATGGAAGGATATGATAACTACTCGACCTTGGTGTTCAACAATCTCATGAACAATTGAGAGAACGGTTTCAAGATTCCTAATTTCGTCATTCACGATTATCCGGAGAGCCTGGAAAACCCGGGTAGCCGGATTTATCCTCCCCTGCTCATAATTTTTAGGAACCGACCGCTCGATGATTTCCGTCAATTCCGCGGTCCGAATAATTCTCTTCTTTTTCCGGGATTGGATAATCTCCCGGGCTATCGTCCGGCTATACCGCTCTTCGCCATACGCCAGGAATAAATCTCCCAATTCTTTTTCCGTCCAGGAGTTCACAACCTCCGCCGCAGTAATCTCACCCCCGGGATCGTATCTCATATCGAGCGGCTCATCTTTCCCAAAACTCAATCCCCGACCCGCTTCCATTTGCTGCGAGGAAAAACCCAAATCCAGGAAAAGTCCGTTCGCTTTCGGCAATTTATTTTTCTTTAAAATTTTGGGCAGATCCGCATAATTGCCCTGTTCAAAAATTGCCGTGGCCGTCGGCGAAAACATCTGCGATTCGATTATAGGTTTTGTTTTCGCGATCATATCCGGATCAAGGTCAATTCCTAAAAAAATTCCTCGGGGTAAAATTTTATTTACGATTTCTTTCGCGTGCCCGCCGCCATCCAGAGTCCCATCAATGATGAAATCTCCCGGCTTCGGATCGAGGTAATGAAGCGCTTCATCGAGAAGGACAGGGATGTGAGACATAACATACAATTTTTCTATATTCCCAGCTGTCCCAATTTTTCTGCAATTTCATCGGACTCGCTCTCGGTTTTCGCCTTATACTCCTTCCACACGCTGCTGTCCCAAATTTCCACGCGATTGTATAATCCAGCAACCACCGTTTCCTTTCTGAGTTGCGCGTAATCGCGCAAATAATCCGGGATAAGAATTCTTCCCTGTCCATCGAGTTCCACATCCGTGGCTCCGGCAAGCATTAACCGGACAAAGGCGCGGGAATTCGCCTGGGCAATCGGAAGGTTTACTAATTTTTCCGCCAGCAACTGCCATTCTTTAGAGGTAAAAAGAAAAAGGCAGCGATCAAGCCCGCGCGTTACGATAACTTCTCCAGCAAGCTTTGAGCGGAATTTTGCCGGCAAGGCCAACCGCCCCTTGGAATCTAAATTGTGCTTGAATTCACCGATAAACATAAAATGATTTACAACCTACAGAACTCGGTTCCACAAAGAGGATCATTGAAAACGGCGGCAACCGCTGGAGTTGGCGAACGCCCAGTGTCTCCGAAGGCACGAGTTGTCCACCACTTCACCTAGTTATCCCCATACTTATCCACAATTCCCCACTTCTCTACTATTTTCCTCCACTTTAAGGACGCCGTCAAGGTTAATATCTTTCTCTGTGGAAATAAAAAAACGCCTTATTTTAAAAGGCGCCTTCCTTTGAAAACCAACAGCTTATGAACAGGTTTTACCTATTTCCTCACGAATGCCTCCTTAGGCGATAAAAGCGATGCTCGCTCAGCCGGCCAGAATCCGGCAATAAAACCGATAAAACCCGATAACCCCATAATCAACAGCACAAACCATACCGGCGTTATGAAGAGCGTAAATGGTTTTCCTCCCAAATGCCGCGCTAAAAGATTTAATGCCAAATTAACAACCTGACCCAAACCGACGCCGAAAATAACTCCCCCGCCCCCACCGCAAAGTCCCATAATAACCGACTCCGTTAAGAATAGATTTTTCACATCGCGATCCGAAGCTCCGATTGATTTAATGATTCCCACTTCGTAAATTCGCTCCAAGAAGCCGACGACCATCGTGTTAAACATTCCGATAGCTGAAACGACGAGCGCCGCTACGCCGAAAACACCCAGGGTAATTGTGATGATGTTTAAAACTTTTTGCGCTTGATTCACCAGATCGATGCGGGCGGAGATCAAATAGCCGTCAGCGATCAATCCATCGCGAAGCTTCTCCACGAGATCGATGCTTTTCGCTTTTATGAAAACACTCTTAAAGACTTCGGGCTTCTTTTCCACATAATCAGCCGGGATGATAAAGAACGGCGGCTGCAAGTCATCCGTGATAATTCCCTTCACGACCAGCGGCGTCGTTGCCTGCGTTCGATCGACCGCGATATCCTTATCGGTCTGGTAATCAATTTTGAATTTTAATTGTTCGCCGAGCGCTCCCTCTCCCGCGGGCAATTCCACCAACCGGATTGCCTGGCTTGAGGCGATTACCGCGGGCTCGCTATCCAAAAATTCTTTTCCGATATCCGGAATTACTCCGGAAAGGCGGAAGTAATCCGGCTGCACGATACGAACGATTCCCAAGCCTGTCGACGTCGCATACTCTACCTCGGCCGTCGCTTCGGCAACCGGGCTGATCTCTCCCGTCTCCGGGATTGCGGCGATTTTCCGCAAATCGGCCTCCGTAATCGAAATCTGCGACTCCTGCGGGTAAAAGGCCTCCATGGTGATGAGCGAATCCTCGGTCGCCACCAATTTTCCGATCAATATATATTGAAGCCCATAGCCGAACGAGATCAAAAAGAGGACGGTTCCGATACCCACCGACATACCGAGAATGGTGAGAAACGTCCGGAGCGGCTTGGTCCGAAAAACGCGGAGTGATAAACGAAAAAGATCGGCCAAACCCAGCCGATGAGATCCTCCGCCAGCGAAGAGATCCTGAGGAGAAGGAGAAAGCATATACTTGGCCTACGACTTACGACATTGAGCTAACGACATGAAGAGAGCATAACAAATATTCAAAATTTGCTCTAGTCGCTCGTTATTATCGCTGGTTAAGTTTACATTCCGGCCGCCTCGGCCATCTTGCTTTCATCCATTAAGATCGCTTCGAGCTTCTCCGCTATTCGATCGGCGGTCCGGAGCGAAAACCCAACGCCGAATTGTCGGAGAGAAAGACGCAAGACTTTCCGCAAATGTTCCGGGGCAATGATATTCTTCAACCGCTCCCCAATCGCCTCATCTAATCTCAATTTTTGAACATCCGAAAGCTTTCCCTTATAGTCTTCCGTAAGCCACGTCCGGATTCTCGCTATTTCTTCTCGCAGAGGCGCCTCCGGATTCTGCTCCAGTTTCTTATAGAGAGCTTCAATCTCCATCCGTTCCTCGATGATCTCTTCAATCCAATGAGCAATCTTTTGGGCCTTCTGTTTCCATAGTCCCACCCCGCCGTCTTTGAACGGACGATCGAGAACGCTGCGAAAAGTTTCGGCATCAATAGCGTTATTAAGCCGCTTACCCAAAAAGAATTCGAACCGCTTGATTTCATCGGAAGAGTATCCGCGAAGAAGAAGCTGGGAGAGGGTTATCGACATCAGATCCTTGGGCGCCAGCTTGGGATGAAGCTCCTTATTAAAATAGGTAGAAAGTGATTTAACGATCGAAGTTGTCTCGGTCGATTTCTCCACCTTAATGACTTCGCCATCCTTCATATAGAAGATGCGCTGCGAGTCCCGAAGGCTCCAGGCTTCATGAGTTACCATTATAATAGTACGGTTATCCTTCTGGTTGAGCTCCCGCAAGAACTCCAGGGCTTTTTGAGCATTGTCGGAATCGAGATTCCCCAAGGGCTCATCGGCTAAAATAATCGGCGCGTTATTGGCCAGAGCACGGGCGATTCCCACCCGCTGTTGCTGACCGCCCGATAGCTCATGCGGGTACCGATCCGCGTACGGATCCATATTAAGCCGGCCCAACAGTCGCAAAGCCTCCTGCCGCCGCTTTTCGAGTGAAACTCCGAAGAAAGCCATCGGCAACGCCACATTCTCCCAAACTTTAATCGACGGAATAAGATTGAATTGCTGAAAAACGATTCCAACGGCCATTTGCCGGTAAATTGCGAGTTCCCGACGCGTGAATTTTCCGATATCTTTCCCGTTAATCAAAATTTGCCCGCTCTCCGGCGTATCGATTCCCGCCAGTAAATACAACAGAGTTGTTTTTCCACAACCCGACGGTCCGAAAAATGCAATGTATTCCCCCCGCTCAATCGAAAGATTGATATTTTTGAGGGCGTGCACTTCCGACGGCTTTCCTTTGTCGTACCAGAGATTTAAATCTTTTAATTCGATAATGGCGCTCATAGTTACGACTAACCTTATCAAGCCTTAACTTTCTGCTCGATAAAACTCACCAAGTCCTGCGGCAAGCTGGTTCCCTTCGGAACAAAATCCTCCGCTCCCATTTTCAGAACAAGATCCCGATAGGTTTCATTCGTATAGCCGGAAAAAATAAAAACTTTAATACTCTTCAATTCCTCATCTTCTTTGATTTTCTTCAAAAGCGAAACACCGGCTTCCGCTGTCTCTTCAATGCGGGAGCCTTTCCGCATCGGCATGATCAAGTCCAAAAAAATAACGCGGGGACGCGTTTCCGGATCGCGAATTATCGCTTCTGCTTTTTCAATATCACCAATAACGCTCACGTCGTATTTCGAATCCAATCCGTGAATCCAAAAAATATCGCGGAAATAAATTTGGACCAGCTCATCATTATCAACCAATAATATCTTTATCTTATCGGTGGGGGCTGTTTTTGTTACGGGGTCCATGGTGGCAGTTTGCGGCATACAAATTAAAATTTCTAAATCCTAATTTCTAATGTCTAATAAAATCTTAAATCTCAAATTTTTTCATCTTAGATTTTCGAACGATGGCTGAGAAAATCAAATTAAGTTCGTTTGCCTCTTTCCATAGTTTCCGTGCATCTTCTTTCAATGTAGAATCTGCTGTGGCTACCATGCGCAACCAGTGGCGAGATTCTTTTGACTCTTTTTTGCAAATACCTAGTTTATGCTCAAAATCTTTTCTCGACTCGGCGCAGTCTGCTTCGCAATAATTCGCGCCAACACTGGTTCCAGACCTGACTAGTTGAGAGGCAATCGGCATGGTTATGGGATTTCGTATTATTTTCTTCGCAAATTGAATTACATCTTCACCAAATTTCGCAGTTCTCTCCTCTAAATCAAACTTTGATTTCGGGTCATTTGCCATTTAAAATTTTATTAGGAATTCGGATTTAGATATTAGAAATTAAAAGGTCGTAGACCTTTTGAAACCGCTTACCTAATCAGCATCGGCCTCACCGTTGCCTTTTTATTTTATCACGTCATCCTCTGGAGAAAAATGTGGATAAGATACTAACAAAGATTATGGTCGGCATATGACAGGCGGAGATCGTCGGCAAGTTTTTTTCTCGACGCATCATCGCCAATCGCATAAAAAGCGAGGGAGAGAGTTTCAAGATCATCCGAAATTATTTTTTCCAAACAGGGGTTGCTGCTGATTTGTTCTAAAATATGTTGCTTCATATCTCCTGACTCTCCCACAAAGATCGGGGTATTCAGTCCTTTATCGGCTCGCAAAAGAACATAAACCCCTCCAATGCGGCTAAGATGAAGAATCGCCCTTAAGTTCAAAGGAATAATTCCATTTTCCAAGCTCGAGGGCAATAAAAAATATCCTCGTTCTTTTAATATTTGAACATGATAAGCAACCGTATTCGTCGAGGAAACGCCGATTTCCTTAGCTATTTTCCTAAATGAAGGCAGTTTGTTCTCATTTTCTTTGAACAAATCAATGATTTTCTTCTGGATTTTGTGCAATTTCTTAGCCATAGAATAAGTTAATATCAAACCAACTATAAACGCAATAGCTATTTCCCCGCCGGTCAGAATCCCCGATCCACAAGCCAAGCCTTTTCCGCTCCACGCTAACTTTCTAGAACAAAAACATTTCTCTGGTCGGCTCGAATTTATTCCCGAAAATGTTATCAACAGAATTCAGAACTGCATACTGATATAATTAGGAGAACTCAGTAGCTCCTAATCCACCCGGATTTCGCTACGCGCAAAACAAGCATGAGGCATCACATTCGAAAAATTAAAAAACATCACCACAAGATACTCGCAACCGCGTTAACCGTTTCGGTTGTTTTATCGTTAATTTTTGTGGGGTCGCCTAATCCAAATCCGGCGCAAGCGGCCACCTACACCTTCACGCAAACCGGTTGGAATGGCGGCGTGACCGCCAATGATGCGACCCACCCCACCAACCAGTCTAATTGGTCGCAAATGTCATCATCGACAAATATCGATTCCATCGCTTCAAGCACAGATATCAAACTCTCTTTCCAATCCACTTCCACGATTACGCAGACCGACGACGGCACAACCAATACCGGATTCAAACTCACGGGCTACAGCACTTCGAGCGCAACGGTATTGGGAAGCGGGAATGATGCGAGCGTCAAATTAAGCAGCGCATCGCTTTCCTGGACAACTTCTACCGTCGTCAACCCTGTTCAGGGTCTTAGTTTCGGTTTTTCTGGCACCACCTATCCACTTCACGATATTTTAATTGGCTCGGATGGTTTGCCGAGAATTATTAGCGGAACCGACTATCGAACCTATTTCATTAAATGCAATAATCCAGGCTGTACTTCGGGAACTACCTGGGACACCGGCTATGAAAACCAAACCCAGCGGGGTAATTCCGCGATCATGGCCTCCGGCGATATTCCCGTTTTCGCGCGCGCCAAAGCCGCCGGCGCCACCACCCCCGGGCTCTCCTTTTTCTTCTGCGGCAATAGCTCTTGCACTTCGACCAGCACCACAAATGTTTTTACAACCAGCACTTTGGGAACCGGCCATGCCCTGGGCATTGGGGGAGACGGATACCTTGCGACGCCTTACTATGATTCTGTGCGACAAGATCTCAACTTTCTCCACTGCACCAACGCCAGCTGCTCTACCTACGCCACAACAACAATTGATTCAACCGGCAATGTAGGCGAATATGCCGACATGAAATTCGGGAGCGATGGGTTTGCGCGTATCGCCTGGTCTGATGCAACTAACCTTCGCCTGAAATTCGTCCAATGTACCAATGCTGCCTGCACAACGACGGCCACTATCCAAACCCTCTATAATGGGAGTTACTCGCATGACGGTAAGTTTCCCCGGCTCGCTCTTGCTTCCGATGATACGCCGCGTATTCTTTTTTCAAAACAGGTAGCAGCCACCGGGCTATACAACGCAACGGTAATACAATGCACTGCCGATGACTGCTCAACGTCAAATGCCCCTGTTCTCATTGATACCGTTGCATCGGGCTGCTGCAGCTTCGCTTATCATCCGTTTGATATGATTCTTGATTCTTCGGACCTGCCGCATATCGCCTATCATAACTATTTTCTGGGCGACGATCTGAGTTATGCAAAATGCAATACAACCGGATGCTCGTCATTTACGACTTCCACCATTTATGGGAAAGCGAGTGGAACAATCGGAGGAAGTCCAGCTATAGCCTTAAATTCTGACGGTCTTGTCCGTATCGTTTTTGGAGACGGCACGGTTACACCAAACACGGCCATGATCGCCTACCAATCCGCGGCCTACGCCTCCGCCGGCACCTTCACCTCGGGCCCGATTGATACCGGTTCGAATGTGGGCGCCTGGGGAACAATGACACTTACCGCCTCCACCTCAGCCGCGGCAACTTTGAGCGTCAAAGCCCGCTCCGCCAATAATTCCGCCATGACTGGCGCCACGGATTGGAGCTCCTGCTCGGCTATCACCTCGGGAGCCATGCTTTCTACCGGCGGCTGCGTAACGATCGGCCACCGGTATATCCAATACCAAGCCTCCTTGGCCACTTCGGATACGACGGTTACACCCACTTTGGACTCTGTCGCTATTACCTATGCGCCGTACAATACGTCTTTAAATGTGGTTTCGAGCGCCTATGATACCTCGGATGCAACGAACGTCATGGGGTCTTTGGTCTGGGATATGGATAGTTCGCCCTCGGCCGGAACCCAGGTCACGGTCTCCCTCCGGACGGCCACCTCATCGGCCGCGCTCTCTGGCGCCACCTGGAACCACTTTACTTCCTCGACCGCCAACTGTTCCTTTGCCTCCGGCACCGTCACCTGCGGCTCCTCCGCTTTACCCGCCGGCATGCGCAGCTCGGGATCGAACCAATGGTTTCAATATATGGTGACCGCCTCCACAACCAATACCGGGATTACGCCCACCATCTCTGAGGTCCGGGTCCAATACGTCGTAAACGCCTCCCCGGAGTTCAACCAATCCTTTGGCACCAATGGCATTGCTGCGAATCAAAATGCGACCTCGACCGATAGCGCGTTTGGCCAGGTGGCGATCGAATACG
>Ga0080064_1001484_pt1 | contig 46937 bp, 39 predicted proteins | sample Subgrocontami54m_FD_69260 | JGI IMG/M metagenome (GOLD analysis project Ga0080064, IMG submission 69260) | Subsurface groundwater microbial communities from S. Glens Falls, New York, USA - GMW46 contaminated, 5.4 m (SPADES assembly) (version 2) ...
GGGCCCCTCACCAACCCCTACACAAAGCCCGGGGCCCGGGGCCGCCAGATGCCCAACGAGACCGGCCGGGAGCCGACCCCGGAGGAGCTGGCCGAGAAGCTCGGCATGCCGCTGGAGAAGGTGCGCAAGGTTCTCAAGATCGCCAAGGAGCCGCTCTCGCTCGAGACGCCCATCGGCGACGAGGAGGACTCCCACCTCGGCGATTTCATCGAGGACAAGAACGCCATCCTGCCGATTGATGCGGCGATCCAGTCCAACCTGCGCGAGACCACCACGCGCGTGCTCGCCTCGCTCACCGCGCGCGAGGAGCGCGTGCTGCGCATGCGTTTCGGCATCGGCATGAACACCGACCACACGCTGGAGGAAGTCGGCCAGCAGTTCTCGGTCACGCGCGAGCGCATCCGGCAGATCGAGGCCAAGGCGCTGCGGAAATTAAAGCACCCTTCGCGTTCCCGTAAACTTCGGTCGTTCCTAGATAACTAGAACGCCTTTAGCCCCCGGGCTTGACCCGGGGGTGAAGCATCCGTCGCGCTCACGGAAACTGAGAAGCTTTCTGGATAACTGATCCCTACTTCTCACTTCGTCATTCCGGGGCGCGGGCGTTAGCCCGCGAACCCGGAATCCATAATCCCAGACCGTGCGTATGGATTCCGGGCTCGCCGCGGAGCCTGTCATCGGGACGCGCCGCAGGCGCGGACCCGTTGGCGTCGCCCCGGAATGACAACGGCCTATAATTGCGTCAGTGCCGGCAAAAGGCGCGAAGCGCCGTTTTTACTCAATAAACAAACCCGGCACTTCATTAACCCCGTGCTCGTGGGCAAGGGAACCATCGTGTTGCCCGGCTGTTCCCTGCGGTGGGTGGCTGGACTCTGAAGGAGTACGCCGATGAAAACGATAATCGCCGCCGCCGGAGCCTTGGCTCTATTTGCCGCGCTGGGCGCGGCCGATGCCGTCGCGCAAGGGCGCGGCAACAGTGCCGGACATGGCAACGCGGGCGGTTTCGGCCGTTCCGACGCCGCTGTTATCCGTGGCGACACTTTCGTCCGCGATGACGCCGGTCTCGACCGCGCCGACATCGCCGCGGGAGAGCACGGCATGAAGGGCCGCGCCGAAGCGCGCACCCACGGCGCGAATGCCATGGGCTTTTGCCCGCCGGGACAGAAAAAGAAAGCCGGACTCGGCAGCCGCTTTCGCTGCTGACGCTGTCGCAAACTGAGAAGTTTCCTCGACAACTGACCTCTGTCATCCCGGGCGCGGCGCAGCACGAAGTGGTGCGCCGCAGACCCGGGACCCATTCTTCTCGTCATGCCCGGGCAAAAGGCGCGAAGCGCCGTCTTCACTTAATGAGTCCCGGGCATCCACGTCTTTCTTGTCATCCCGGGCGCGCCACAGCGTGCCGGACGTGCTCGCCTCCACCGCCAATCTGCTGAAGACCGCCGGCTGGCAGCCGGGCCAGCCGTTCCACGAAGGCACGCCGAATTTCGAGGCGATGCGCGAATGGAACCGCGCGCTGGTCTACCGCAAGACCATGCATCTGTTCGCCGAGCGGCTGGCGGGGAGGTGACCCTGCCGGTCGTCCCCGCGCAGGCGGGGAGCCAGCTTCCTTCGTCATGCCCGGGCAAAAGGCGCGAAGCGCCGTCTTCGCGTCTGACGTCCCGGGCATCTACGTTTTCCTTCGTCAATCCGCTGGCAAAGCTGCAGCTTTGATTTCCCGAGCTACTTAGGGTTCAATCATTCTTGGGAATCAGGATGGTCGGCCTATTCGTCGCAAACACAGACAACGGTTGGTTCGACTATCTGTCGAGCCGTACAGATGTCACGGAGGTCAATTTTTGGCGTCCGAGCGGTCAGGAATTTCACTCAATTGAATCGGGTGAACTTCTTGTATTCAGGCTCAAAAGTCCCCGCAACAAAATTGGCGGATACGGCGTTCTGAGCAGCAGTTCGGTGCTGCCGCTTCAGCTTGCCTGGGATACCTTCAAAGAGGCTAACGGCGCTCCGACATATGAAGCACTTCGGGCTGCTATTGCAGAACTAAGAACCGACCCAGTTGGACCCGCGACAAATATTGGCTGCCGCATTTTGGTCGAACCGATATTTTTTCCGCAGGAGTTATGGATAGACCTGCCTTCCTCATGGGCAAAAAATATCGTTGGCGGAAAGCGGTATTCAACGGATGACACTGACGGCCTTTATTTATGGAATCGAGTCCAAGAGATCGCCAAGGAAATTTCTGCTCCTGCGTTGACCGGTTTCTCCGAAACGGGCGCACGGTATGGAAAACCAGCCTTGATCGCTCCTCGCTTAGGGCAGGGCGCGTTTAGAATTGCGGTTACTGAGGCGTACCGTCGGCAATGTGCTCTCACGGGCGGAAAGGTCCTGCCAGCTCTCGATGCCGCACACATCCGTCCATATGCCGACGGAGGGGCGCATGTTAAATCGAATGGAATTCTTCTAAGAAAAGACATCCACTGCGTTTTCGATTCCGGATATGCCACGATTGATGCGGACTATCGTTTTGTGGTCAGCAAAAAAGTCAAAGAAGTTTTTAATAATGGAGAGGAATATCGGCGGCTACATGGCTCGAAGCTTGGATTACCGAACCGGGAAGTCGATTGGCCAAATCTCGAATTTCTCGCGTGGCACAATAATGAAAAGTTCTTAGACTAAATCAGAAGGCAGCAAGCGCAGGGTGGGCTAAGGCGCATAGCGCCAAGTCCATGCGAAATAGAAAAATCAGAGCATGATCGCCTGATTTACCGTTGGCTCGCTTCAGGGCGTCCACCCTAAGCTTGCTAATCTTCATCAGCCTCAATGCGTCGCCAAAGCTCATCGAAATCTACCTGGACGGCGTCGTCGAGATTGGTACGACCTGAGACTTTTCGATAAGCTCTAATCATTAGTGGGGATGCTTCGGCGTGATCAGTCGCGTGTATCATATGATACATCACGCGGCCGCGACGACGCTCGCTGTGAATGGGGTAGACTGCGGCTTTTCCATACCCTAGTTCATCTTCAAATCTTTTGGCGACCATCATCGCTCGAAGCGTGCCGTCCATTCCCTGTAATTCTTGCCAATTTGCACTACCCCACCAGCGCTCGACTTTTGCGATTGTGGCTGCAGCTCTCAGCGCTCCTAGCGAACGATCAATCCAACCTGTCGGGAAAAAATAAAATAGCTCTATCTTTGTTCGACTTTTATGCTTGCTGAGAGCAGCTACAGTTCGCCACTCACATTCGAAAGTCCTCTGATCCAGCAATGCAAATGTTGCTGTATTCTCCGTAATTGTTCCGGCTTGAAGAATTTTATAGACCGTCTCATTGAAGTCCCCCGCAAGCACTTCAACCCGCCTCTTCGAGCTCTCATGAAGCGTCTTTAACTCCTTAAGTCTTTCGACGCCCGCTGCATCTAAGTCACACAACCAAAATTCGCGAAACCACTTGGGCTCCATTTCCAGAACAAGATTTGCTGCCCACATAGTTGGATGTGCGGCCTCCTGGGGTGCCGCGAAGCCGTCAATGTAGGTGCCATGATGGGTAACAAATTCAAACAGGCGCAGGTACTCTTGAATAAGGCGTGCTTTATTCTGGGTCCACAGCGGAAAGCGTAGCGATTTGAAATCTTTTTCCGGGAGCTTCTGCGGCGACCGCGGAAGCTCTGCATCAGACCATAGCGAAGGATGCTCGGTTAAGCCACTTTGCTTTTTGGGAGGCCGTCCCACGTTTCACCATCCAGTAGTCGTCCGGCAGCCTTTTTCCCTATGCGAAGCATGAGTGTGCCGTCCTGAGCTTCACGCGCTGTCTTGCGCGCTGCCGCCAAGTTAATGCCTTGCCCAGGTGCCCAATCTCCCCACTGTTTGAAATGGAAAGGCACGTCAGCTTGCATGCATTGAATTAACAGATGACGAAACCAGGATGGACTTGAGGGCCTTGCATGCGGTCCACTCTCGCCCCCTGTAATCACCCAGTTGATGGATGTTCCTAACCATCTACCAATATCTAGTTCACTGAGTAGTGGTTCTGCGGAAATAAATCTTACGACTGCGGGAATGCTAGCGAGATGAGGGAGTCGCTTATCAGCGCTTACTTGATCCTCAACTGTCGTCCCAATCCAAACATTTGCTGGCCAAGTAGTTTTCCACGGAACCGTCGTTAAAATCCGCTCGGGTCTTTTCGTGAGAAGGAGCCAATCAAGCTCTGGTGTTCTCTCAATCAAAGTCCACAATTTTTCTCGTTCTACATTAAGGTCTTTTCTCGCTTCAAATACATCAGCCATCGAAGCGCAAAACACTCGGGCCCGTTCTCCGCGTCGCGCGGCTTCTTGGTTCCATTTGAGTGGACCGGCCCAGTGGTCTTCTCCAAAAAACCGACGAGGTGCTTTGGGGCCCCAAATTTTTTTGCCTACACGCTTCGCCCATGCCTCCGCATAGCAATGCGTGCAGGCAGCAGAAACCCTCGTGCAACCCCACCAAGGATTGAACGTGTGATGTGTCCATTCAATCTTGGAGTTTTTTCCCATACTCGTTCCAATTCGATAACGCTCTAATTCTATTACATTATTTTTGTTATCGCAATCCTAAGTTCATGATTTGTTCTAAAACGAGCTTGACATCTTTTTTTATAGGACTATATTCCTCTAACCCTACTCAGCGAGGGCGCCTCCGGAGGCGTTCTGGTTGGTGGAGTGGGGTGCGGCGCCCGCGGATGTGCCTCGCAAGCGCATCTCCGGGAGGCCTCGGGCAGTCGTCCGCCCCAACTACGTGGGGCTGCCTTCAATGGCTGGACGGGCACGGGCGAGGGGCGGCGAAAGCTGCCTTGCTGGGGAGGGCGAAGAGTTCTCCGCCCAGTACCCGGAAGCACGGCCCCGAGGACAGAAAAGCCGCAGGTGGAGCGCCGGAAGGCGAGACGCACCTTCGCAGGGTGCGTGCCGCGCCTCAAGCGCGGAAATGTTGAAGCGCCTTTCCGGCGCTCCGCTCCCTCGCATTTTGCGGGGGCGACTCCCCGGCCCCCTGTTGCGGGGTCGACTCCCCGGCCCCCTGTTGCGGGCGAGGGAAATCTTCCGCAAATTTTCCGCGCCTGCGCGCGGAGCACCCCACATGCCTGGAGATTTCATGCGCGCATCGAACAAACAAACTGTCCCGCCGCAGCAATCGGACGAAGATGTGGAGCAACTGCGCATGGAGCTTGCGCGCCGGGTCGCGCATCTAGCCTACGACAAATATTGGCGAACCTGCCGGCGGCCCGCCTGCCAGCGTCACCGCCAATGCGCCGTGCCCGATCTTCGTTGCACCAATGCGCCGCCGCCGCCCGTGCTGACGCCGGATCAGGAAGCCGCGTCCAGGGCGCAGCTTTTCCGCGCGCTCCAGCGCCGGCTGGCGGAACTGCAAGGCGAGGCGGGGTGATGAGTTATGAATCTGTCATTCCGGGGCGCCGCGAAGCGGCGAACCCGGAATCCAGCAGCTCATTCCGTGTCTCTGGATTCCGGGTCCGCGCCTTCGGCGCGTCCCGGAATGACGATGTGATGCAGTCTCGCGCCGCGCTACTTCTTCTTCGCGCCCGTGCGGTGGATGGTCTTGATCGCCAGCGGCGAGCGGCCGGATTTCTCGGCGATCTCGCGGTCCTGCTCGATGATGAAGCCGCGCGCGGGCTCGTCCTTGTCCAGCCCGCCGAGCAGCTCGGACGGCACGCGCCGGTTGGAGCGCTGCGAGCCGTCCTCATACACCACGTCGAAAAACACGAATTCGCCTTTGGGGTTGGTTCCCGGCTTTTTTGGCATGAGCGTTGTCCTGACTTTTTAGAGCGCATGATCTTGTCCGAAAACCGGTACCCACTTTTCGGGATCATGCGACACCCCGCGCCGGCGCGGGGGATGTTGTGAATGCCGCTTATGTAGGGAATACCGGCGTCTTTTGCAAATGGGTCAGCCGTCACACCACCACGGTCAGCCGCTTCGCCGCCCGCGTGATGCCGGTATACAGCCAGCGGCGGCGGCTTTCGGCAAAGGCGAAGCTTTCGTCGAACAGCACCACGTCGTCCCATTGCGAGCCCTGCGCCTTGTGCACGGTGAGCACATACCCGAAATCAAACTCGTCATATCGTTTGCGCTGCGCCCATTCGAGCTGCTCGACCGCGCCGGTAAAGCATTCCGGCCGCACCGAAACGCGCACCGCGCGGTTGCCGAAATCCTCCGGCACGAGACTCATCTTCAGGATCTGCTTGCGCGTGGTCGGCGCCTGCTTGACGGTCCACAGCCCGCCGTTGAACAGGCCCTTCTTGCGGTTGTTGCGCAGGCAAACCAGCTTGTCGCCCGCGGCGGGGAGCGCGCCGGTGAATCCGCGCCGCTCGCGCATCCGCGTGTTATACGCCCGCCGTGTGGCGTTGCGGCCGACCAGCACCTGTTCGGCCTCGATCACGCGCTGCGGATCGAGCGCGTCGCGCGCCACCACCTGGCTCGCGCCGTATTCGCCCGGCAGGAGCTGTTTGCCCGCGCGCACATCCATCGACAGCCGCACGATCGGATTATCCTGCGCCTGCCGGTGCACTTCCGTCAGCATGGCGTCCGGTTCCGCATCGGTAAAAAATCCGCCGCCCTGGATCGGTGGCAATTGCGCGGGATCGCCCAGCACCAGTACCGGCACGCCAAAGGACAGCAGGTCGCGCCCCAGCTCCCCGTCCACCATCGAGCATTCGTCGATGATGATGAGCTTGGCCTCAGACGCGGGCGCGTCGTCCCACAATTCGAAATTAGGGATTTCCTCGCCGCTCTCGCGCGCCCGGTAGATCAGGCTGTGAATGGTGGTGGCCCCCGCGCAACCCTTGCTGCGCATCACCAGCGCGGCCTTGCCGGTGAAGGCGGCAAACTTGACATCTCCCTCAACGCCTTCAGCGATGGTTTTGGCCAGCGTGGTTTTGCCCGTGCCGGCATAACCGAACAGGCGAAACACCTGCGGCGTCCCGCGCGTGCCCGGCTTGGCCTTCAGCCATTCCGCGATCGCGCGCAGCACCGAATCCTGATGGGGAGAGAATACCGGCATGCGTGCCGATCAGCGGAGAAATCGTTTTGAAGTCAACCCCGGCTTCCGCGCTACCAGCTCGCCTCCAGCTCCTTGCTTGGATCGAGTTTCTTTTCCAGCGCTGCATTGACGACGTCGAACACGCGCCGCGCGCTCGACATGCGGATCGCCTCGCCTTGTTCGAGCCGGTAGATGGAGGAGATGCTCGGCTTATTCGCCGGCAGCCGCGCCAGGATGTCGACGATCTCCCAGCCAAGCTGCTCCTGCCGGATCTGCCGCAGGCGGGGAAATCGGGCCTTCAGTGCTTTGGCTTTCGGGCGGCGGGCCATCAGAGCAACATCTGCTGCGGGCGCGGGGGTCGGGCCGCCGGTGCCTTACTTTTCATGGAACAGGCCATGCGAGTCCGGTTGGATGCGGCGCGGTGTCTCGGTCGATTCCGGTTAAGGCGCGACGCGGCGACCCGGTTAAGTCATTACGATAATGAACGCAAGCCTTTGAAATTCTTTGAATTCTTTAAGTTGCAGAAACGATTGTTTGACAATCAATGATAATTATACATAGCTCAATGATTGCAGAATTGGGATTTCTACGTACCCTTACGGTTGCGCTGGATGAGCGCTTCAAGGTGACGATGAAGCCGCTAGACGATGATTCGAATCCGATCGGGCGATTGGGCGGCGCTCCCGCGAATTCTAACGGCGGGGATTGCGGGAGCGTCGCCGAACAGATCGGCGTCACGCTGTTGGAGCTTTCGCTTCAGGCGCGCAGCGCGGGCCTCACGACGCTGGCCTTTTTGCTCGAAGCTGCCGCGCTGGAAGCCGGCGCGGCTTGCCAGTCCGACTATGAGCCGCCTCCCGCGTCATGACGAGGCCGCAACGCCAGTCCATTTCAAGCCGTATGTGAGGTGAACTTTGGATCGCGTGGCATTGTCCGTGCCGATCACGTCCACCCTGCCTGCGCCGCCATTCTCCGCCTGCGGCAGGATCGGAAATCCAAAAAGACATCGTTCCGGAATGTGGATTTGGCTCAGGTCGAGGATCAGGGCCGACGGCTGCGCCGGCGCAGATTTGCCGTCGGAGCCGGTGAAGACCGATACGGCCGGCGCCTCGGCCCCCTGTTTGCGGCCGCGCACTCTGCCTTCGACAGAAATCCCTTGCGAGGCGGTGCCATTGACCAGAAGCAAACCCTGCAACGTCCCGCGCACCCGGATAAAGTCCTCTCCAATATCGTTGACGTAGTTTTGTATGATCCCCATGAGCACATCGCGTTCGGCAATCGGCTCGCCGTTTTCGCTGGCAATGACGAGATCGTTGGTTTCGATGGGGCCGGGCAGCATGATCGTGGTCTGCATGTCGCGAAACTCATAGAAAACCAGATCCACCGAAGTCAGCGTACCCCAATTTTTGATTTCCTCGTCCGACACAGTGGGCAGATTTCTGGCAATGATGCCAAGCTCGCGCGCTTTCTGCACGGCATTGTCGGTAAAACCTGAGTCCGAAATGGCGATCGCCGCGGCGGCATTCATGCCGTCGCGCCGGGCCGCCAATTCGCCGATCCATTCGGCATCTTCCAGAGCCGAGCCCGCGCGGCATGCGCCAATCCATGGTCGCCCTTCGCGCTTGAGCGAAAAGTCGGCCTGCCGCGGTTGGCCCGCGCTGGACGCGCGTTCCTCCCATGTCACCTCGGCGCCCGAGGATGCAATCGAAGCGCGGAGCTTATCCATCTGTTGCACGTGATTTCATTCCTTCCACTTAATCGAGCACCCCATGCTGGGGATCTGCTCTTTCGGCCCGCGCCCGGTCTCGGCGATCTGTTTCATCGCCTCATAGAGATCGCGCCGTGCGTTGGGGACCAGCTCGCGGCGCGAGGCGTCGAGCCGCCCGCGATATTGCAGCTCGTCCTTGGCGTTAAAGCCGAAGAAGTCCGGCGTGCATTGCGCGTCATAGGCGCGCGCCACGTCCTGCGTCTCGTCGATCACGTAAGGGAAGGTGAAGCCGTTCGCCTGCGCAAACGTCTTCATGTTGTCGAACGAGTCGTCGGGATGGTCCGTTGTGTCATTCGACATGATGCCGATCACGCCGATGCCGATCTTCTGCAGCGCCTTGGCTTCCTCAACGATGCGGGTGATCACCGCTTTTACATAAGGGCAGTGGTTGCACAGGAAGATGACCAGCGTGCCGTTCTTGCCGCGGGCGTCGGCGAGGTGCCAGGTCTTGCCATCCACGCCTTTGAGCGCGAAGTCGCGCGCCTTCCAGCCGAAGTTACAAATGCTGCTTGTATGCGCCATATTCGACCCGTGTTTTCCGTCCTGTTTTCATGCTAGCGCGGGTCGCGCAGGGCGCGCAACTCACAGCCCGTGGAAGTAACGATTGCCCCGCCCTAGGCCGCGTTGCTAACGTGCCGCGCGCGTTCCGGTACAGACGGGCCCGTAGCTCAATGGTTAGAGCCGACCGCTCATAACGGTCTGGTTGGAGGTTCGAGTCCTCCCGGGCCCACCAGCCTACGCTTGCTTCGCAAGCTACGGCTTGGTCCACAGGCAAGAGATACTTGCCACGCCGAAGTTGCGAAGCAACGCAGGCGGGCCGCCCCTTACTGATACAGCTTGTCGATATAGCCGCTGTCATCGATGGCGCGCAGGTGATGCAAATCCCACATCACCAGCGGATTGAAGCCGGCGGCGGCAGGAGTTTCCTTCGCGCCCAGCGCAAAGACATTCAGAATAGCCTCGAGGGTAGGGTAGGGCTTGGGCTGAAAAGTCTTGGCATGGTGATCGTAGAAGATCTCGAACTCCTCCTCGGACTGCAGCTTGAGAAGATCGCGGCAGGTCTTGTTGATGATATCCACCGTGCCCTTTTTGTTGGTCTTAAAGTAATGAATGGCATCGACCAGGGCATGCAGCAACCCGCTGACATCCTCCGGATGCTCGTTCACATAGCGCGTGGTGGTGGTCAGCGTTGGCCCCTCGATCATTGGGATGCTGCCCATGTCGAACACCCGCGCACCCATCTGCTTGGCGCGGTGCTGATCGACCGGCCCGAGGAAGGTGGCGTCGAAGGCGCCCGCCATCACATGCCGCACGCGTTCGGTCCCGCGCTTGTCCCCGGGGACTAACTGTAGGTCTTTTCCGTCCTCCAGGCCGTTCTGCTTCAGGAATAGCCAGATGTTCAAACCCGGATGCTGGTCGAGCTTGTCCACGCAGATGCGCTTGCCGCGCAGGTCGCTCACCTTGTCGATGCCGTCTTTGGCGACCACCCAGTGCTGGTTCCAGGCGTTCTGCACCTGGCCGATATGCACGAAGGGTTCTCCGTGCAGCGCGCGCCGCGCGTAGAGGCTGTGGTGATTGCCGGAGACGATGTCGAGATCGCCGGAGAGCAGACCCTGCGTGGCGCGCGCCCGCTTGTCCTCCATGGAGCCGAATTCCATCTCCATGCCGTGCTTGGCGAGAAACCCGCCTTCCTCCATCACCTTCCACAACGGCACATGGGTGGGCGCGCGATAGTAGATGCGGATTTTTCTCTTGCTTGCCATCATTGTCTCCAAAGCGATTGATTACTACGGCGAGGCCCATTCATCGCTACTGAAACAGGCTGCGTTGTCCGCGAATGAAATCCGCGGCTCGATAGGCTAACGCGGCGACCGTCGCGGTCGGCGGATAGCCGGCCATGGTCGGGAACACCGACGAGCCGATCACGAATAAATTTTCCTGGCCGTGCACTTGGCACTGGTCGTTGACCACCGAATTGGACGGATCGGTGCCCATGCGCGTGCCGCCGGCCCAGCGGCTGCCTCTGCGGGTAAAGGAACTCCAAACCTGGCTGGCGCCGGTCGCCTTCATGATCTTCTCGCCAACGCCGGCCAGAAAGCGATGGAGGCGCTTCTCATTCTCGTGCGCGGTGAAAGTCACGCGCGGCAACGGAATGCCCCAGGCGTCGCGTTCGGTTGGATGAAGATCCAGGTAGTTGTCCTTGTGGGGCAGGGTCTCGGGCTGCATGTTCAGGTCGAACATCCGCGTGTAGTAGCGCGCGAAGTATTCTTTATAGGCGGCGCCCCATTTTGGCTGGCCCAGCGGGACGATATTGAATCGTTCCACAGGCGGCCCGCCGCCGCTGGTGCCTATGGTGCCGCCACGGATAAAACCAAGCTTGGTGTGGTCGAAGTTGTTGCCGTTGAAGTCGTCAATGCGGCAGCCGCCCGAGCCGGGGCCGATGAAGCCGTTAATGATATGATCGTCGAATATGCCGGAGATGCGCACGTCTTCGTGTGCCATGATGTGGCGGCCCACCATACTGTGCGAATTGCCGAGCCCCCGCGCGTGCGCGCGTTTGCTGGAGCGCGACAGCAGAAGCAGACGCACATTGTCGTAGAGATAACCGCCAATGACGACCACCGCCGCGCGCTGCTCGCGTACCGTGCCGTTTGCATCGAAATAGGAAACGCCGGACACGCGGCCGCCGGCATCGATATTGATGTTGAAGACCTTGCACCGTGTCCGCAAATCCAAATTGCCGGTGTCGAGCGCCACGGGAATATGCGTGAATAAGGTCGATGCCTTGGCCTCGACGTGGCAGCCGTAACCATTGCAATGGCCGCAGTAGACGCAGGCGGGACGCTCCGGGATGCGCTGGTCGAACGGAGCCGGCGGTTTATAAGCGCGCGAGAGAATGCCGTTCGGCGTGTGGTAGGGATGGTAGCCGAGGCTGGCGCAGGCATTCTTGAATAGCAGCGACTTGGCAGTGTCGCGCAAGGGCGGCAGTGGAAAGTTTCTGCTGCGCGGTCCAGCAAAAGGATTCTCGCCGCCTTCGCCGGCGACGCCCGTCTCCCATTCGTATTTTGTGTAATAGGGCTCCAGATCATCATAGCTGATGGGCCAATCGGCGACCGTATAGCCCTTCAGGTCGGCTCCCGCGCGCGCGGCCACGCCGCTGGCGATCTCGTTGGTAAACACCTTGAAGTCGCCCGGCGTGAAGCGGCTGGACTGTCCGGTCCAGCGCATCAGCGCGCCGCCAACCTGATTGGTCGGGCTGCTGGTCGTGCGCAAGCGAGTCCGCTCGCCACGCCTGTTGCGGCGCGCGACCGGCTCGTGCCGCACCGAGTCGTGGATGCTGTGGCGGACAATGGCGTGGATGGAATCCTTCAGCGAATAATCGGCATAGGGTGGATTGACGCCCCGTTCCAGGCCGACAACTTTCAGCCCGGCTGAGGCCAGTTCCTTGGCGAGAATGCCGCCGACCGCTCCCATGCCTATGAGACAAACATCAGCGCTTGCGGCCATTCAGCACTTCCTCCTGGGAGAATGGGCCGTCCAGCGCGACCGGCTCCAAATCGACGACGCGGTCGATGTAAGGATCCGCGTAGCCGAACTGCTGCCCAGGGAAGTTCACCACGCGCCAGCCGGCGAGGCCGCGATTCCCGCCATAGGCCGGTTCTCCCAATACGCCCTCCATGGTGTGCCGGCGCAGCAGAGAGAAGAAATCGGACGCGTCGGGAAATCCCGGCACATGTCCCTGCTCGAAGTCCGTGAGAATGCCGTCCTGTTCTTCGGGCGTGAGTGCGACGAAGGCCCGCTTGAATTTCTTGCGGGCATGTTGGTCGAGCGCGGCGCATCCCTTCCGGTAGGCCGGCAAAAGTTTTGGAAAAGCTTGCTCCAAAGTGCAGTCGATGTAGTACACGGCGCCGGCTTCCGTGGCGCCGGGAGTATCGGTTGTCGGGAAGATACGGGCTGCGGCAGCTTTCACCACTTTCGCCTCGGCGGCAGCAAGAGCGCGGAAGCGCTCTTGCTGCGAGGTTTTGGCTGCTGACGGGGAGCCCAACGCTATATCGTCCATGGCTGTTGTTTATCTGTGCAAACTTCCACCAGGATCTCTTACTGACCTTTCAACAGCGCACGAACTTTCTCGCCGGCCGGGACTTTATCGACCGATCGCCACTGCGGATCGCTGTCGTCGAAATACTCCACGCCGGATTTTGGAATCGAGCGCGGATCGAGGAACGACTCGTCGATATCGGTGCGCAGCGGCACAGACCCGAAACCGCGCGCATAGAGTTCCACGCCTTCCTTGCTGGCCATCCAGTTCACGAACACCCTGGCTGCATTCGGATTTGGCGCCTTGTTGGCAAGAGTCAGAAGGAAAGGCGATGCGTTGATGCGGCTCTTCAACCCGGCCAGATCGTAAACCTCAAGGATCTTGAAGCCTTCCTTCTGCAACGTGCTGACGTCGTCGGCCCGGCAAGTCAGGCATATCGGGTACGTGCCGCGCGCCAGCCAGTCGCTCATTTGGCGCCGGTCCGCGCTGACGATCGGGGCCTGATCGACGTACAGCTTTTTAGTGTATTCCGGGCCTTTCTCCGCATAGATCAGCGCCGAGGTATTGCCGCCGGCCCCGCGGTCGCGGGCCGGATCCTCGGTGGTGATCTTGCCCTTCCACTTCGGATTCACAAGGTCGTCAGCCGACTTCATCTCTTCCGGCTTCACGTAGTCCGTGTTGATGAAAAGCCAACTGTCGACGCCGCTGAACAGCCGCAACGAATATTGACCCTCTTTATCCATGAACCACAGCTTGCCGGATTTCCATTTTTTTCCGTCGGTCACTTCCGGCAGGATGAGTTGCGGGCGCAGTGGATCGATCAGTTTTTGCGGATAGAGAACATTGTAGGTGGTGTCGGGGCCGGACATATACACATCGACACTGTAAATCCCGGATCCGCGTTCCGTGATGACGCGCTGCGTGATGTCGCTCGAGCGCCCGGCGAGGAATTCAACCTTGATCCCGCTATAGCGCTTCTCGAAGGCCGGAATGATCGAATCGCGCATCACCGGGTCGGGCGACCCGGCCACCACCACTTTGCCTTCCTTCTTGGCCGCGGCCAGGGTCTGGTCCCAGGTCTTCTGCCAATCGGCGGATTGCGCCAGCGCGCCCGGCGCCAGCAACATTGCCGCCAGTAAAACCAGTGCTTTTTTCATCGCCGTTTCCTCCCTGTCGCGGTCAAAGCAAGCGCCGCGCCGCCATTATTGATACAGTTTGTCGATATAGCCGCTGTCGTCGATCGCGCGCAGGTGATGCATGTCCCACATCACCAGCGGATTGAATCCGGCCACTTCCGGGGTGTCTTTGACGCCCAGTTGAAACACGTTCTGGATCGCCTCGGGCGTGGGATAGGGCTTGCGGTGAAGCACGCTCGCGCCTTCCTCGTAGAAAGTTTCCAATTCCTCGTCGGATTGCACCCGGAGCATTTGGCGGCAGCTCTTGTTGATGATGTCGAGCGTGCCTTTCCGGTTTGTCTTGAAGTAATGGATGGCGTCCACCAATCCGTGCAGCAACGCCGAGATTTCGTCCGGGTGGCTGTTCACGTAGCGTGTCGTGGTTGTTAGCGTCACGCCTTCGATCATCGGAAAGGTAGGCAGGTCGATGACCCGCGCCCCAAGCTGCTTCGCCCGCACCTGATCGACGGCCCCGATGAAGGTGGCGTCGAATGCGCCCGCCATCACGTGGCGGACGCGCTCGACCGCTTTCCTGTCGCCGTCGATGATCTGCACGTCCTTGCCGTCTTCCAGGCCGTTCTGCTTCAGATAGAGCCACAGGTTGAGGCCGGGATGACCGCTGCGCTTGTTGATGGTGACGCGCTTGCCCTTGAGGTCCGAGACTTTATTGATGCCGTCCTTCGCCACCATCCAATGCTGGTTCCACTGGTTGTTCACCTGGGCCACGTGAACGAACGGCTCGCCATGCAGCGCGCGCCGCGCATAAAGACTGTGATGATTGCCGGAGACCATGTCGATATCGCCGGTCAGCAGGCCCTCGGTCGCGCGGCTGCGCTTGTCTTCCAGCGACCCCAACTCGAATTCCACGCCATGCCGGTCGAGGAAGCCGCCTTCCTCCATGACTTTCCACAGCGGCACATGCGACGGGGCGCGATAAAAGACCCGGATTTTCTTCTTGTCTGCCATTCCAATCTCCAAAGGGTTATTTGTTCTTCAGCAGCTCTTGCATGATCGCCATCACTTTTCGCCGCGCGGCGACAGCCGTCGCCCAGTCATGCACGTCGTAATAATCGACGCCTTTTTCCGGTATGAATTCGGCGGGAAGGAAGGCGGCGGCATCGATGTCGGCGCGCGTCGGCGCCTCGCCGCGCGCGCGGGCGAAGATCTCGAGCCCTTCCTTCGACGCCATCCAATTCACGAAAACTTTCGCGGCATTGGGATGCGGCGCGCGATCGACCAGCCCCATCTGACCGATGCCGGAGGAGACCGTTCCACCCATATCTTCCAGTCTGTTCACGGCCTGGATCGGCAGTCCTTCCTTGCGCAGCCGTTCCATGGTGTCGTCCTCGGCATCGAGCGAAATCGGATAGGTCCCGCGCGCCACCCAGTCGGTGAGCTGGCGGCGGTCGCGTGCGATCACCGGCTTCTGGTCGACATAGAGCTTGCGCAGAAAATCCTCGCCGAATTGCAGATAATAGCGAGTCGCCTGGCCGACGCCGCTGCCGGACACCGTGGGGTCATGGGCTGAGATTTTGCCCTTCCATTTGGGGTCCAGCAGGTCGCTGGATTTTTTCAGTTCGCCGGGCTTTACCAGATCGGTATTGATGTAGAGGGCGGGGCCAGCGGTGTTGAACAGCCGGAGCACATAATTCTGCTCGGGATCCGAAAACCACAGGCTGCCGCGCTTCCATTTGGCCGGGTCGACGACTTCGGGGAGGAAAAGCTCCGGCTTCAGCGGCGCCAGCATTTTCTCCGCATAATAGACGCCCGACATGCTGTCACTGCCGGCAAACAGCACGTCCGCGGTATAGCTCCCCGCGCTACGTTCCGCGCGCAGCTTTGCCGCGGTCTCGGTGCTGCGCCCGCCGATATATTCCACCGTGATTCCAAAACGCGCCTTGAAGGCGGCCGGTACTTCCTCGCGCACGCGTGCGTCCGGGGGGCCTATGACGACGATCTTGCCTTCCTGTTGCGCCGCCTTGACCAGCTTGTCCCAGCGGCCCTGCCAATCGGAAGGCTGCGCCCACGCGGCCGACGCGCAGAACAGCAAGACGAACACCCATATTTTTCCGATACGCTGCATCACACGCTCTTTGATAAGATGATTACTGCTTCAGCAACTCTCCCATGCGCGCCCGGATTTTCTCCTTGGTGGACAAGGTGAACTCCCACTCGTAGGTGTCGAAATACTTGACGCCGGGCTTGGGGACGGATTCCGAGGGCAGAAAAGCCAGAGCGTCGATGTCGCTACGCGTCGGCGCCTCGCCCCGCGCGCGGGCGAAGACTTCCAGTCCTTCCTTCGAGGCGATCCAATTGATGAAGAGCTTGGCCGCATTGGGATGCGGCGCGTGATTAAACAGCGCCGCTTGGCCGATGCCGGCGGAAAGCGACCCGGGAAGATCGCTCAGGCTGTAGATGAAGTGGATGGGCACTCCTTCCTTGCGCAGGCGCTCGAGATCGCCGTCTTCGGCCCCTAGCGCGATCGGATAAGCCCCGCGCACGATCGCATCGGTGATCTGCCGCCGGTCGCGCAGAATCATCGGCTTCTGATCGATGTACAATTTCTTGACATAGTCCTCGCCGAACTGGACATACAGCCGGGCGGCATCGTTGCTTCCGGTGCCGGGGACGGTAGGGTCATGCGCCACGATCTTGCCCTTGAATTTCGGATTGAGCAGGTCCTGGGCTGACTTGATCTCCTCCGGTTTCACCTGCGCCGTGTTCAGGTAGAATATCGCGGTCACTGTATTGAACAGCCGCAGGATATATTGCCCTTCCGGGTCCATGAACCACGGCTTGCCGCTCGTCCATTTCGAGCCGTCGAGGACGTCCGGATGGACCAACATCGGCTTCAGCGGATCGAGCATCTTCTCGCGGTAGAAGATCGCGGCCATGGTTTGAATGCCGGAAAGCGCGACATCGGCCGAATAAATTCCCGCCTGGCGTTCCGCCCGCAGCTTGGCTGCCGACTCGCTGCTGCGCCCGCCGATGTAGTCGACGGTGATGCCGTAGCGGGCCTTGAAGGCGGCGGGGATGCCTTCCCGCACCGCCTGGTCGGGCGGTCCAAGAATGACGACTTTGCCCTCCTTCTGGGCGGCGGCCACCAATTGATCCCATTGCTTTTGTGAGTCGGTCTGGGCCAACGCGCAAGACGCGTAAAACACCAGCGCCAATGCCAACAGATTCTTCATCGCGGTTCACCTTTGTTCGAGGGTTCCCTGATTTACTTCGGCTCCGCCTGCAAGATTTCGCGCACCTTCTTCGTGGCCTCCACCCTTCCATTTTTCAGCCAGTCGAAAGCCGTGTCGTCGGGATATTCCACGCCCTTCTTTGGAATGGTGCGCGGATCGATGAAAGACTCGTCCACATCCGTCCGCAACGTCACGGCTCCATAATCCTTTGAATAGATTTCCAGCGCTTCCTTGCTGGCCGTCCAATTGATGAAAACTCGAGCGGCGTTCGGATGCGGGGCTTTGTTGGCATATGTCATCATGAACGGCGTCGAATTGACGCGATTCTTCAATCCCTCCATTTCGAAGACTTCCTGGATCTTGAAGCCTTCCTTGATGAGGACTTTCAAATCGTCTGCGCGGCAGGTGAGGCAGATCGGATAGGTGCCGCGCGCGAGCCAGTCGGACAGTTGCCGCCGGTCCGCGCTGTAGACAGGCTTCTGATCGATATACACCTTCTTGACGTATTCCGGCCCGAGCTGCGTAAAGAAATGCACCGCGGTATTGGCGCCACTGCCGCCGGAACGCGGGTCCTGGCTCGCGATCTTGCCTTGCCATTTGGGATTCAACAGGTCCTTCGCCGAGCGCATCTCCTCTGGCTTCACATAATCCGCATTGATGAACAGCGTCTCATTGACCGTGCTGAACAGCATGAGGATGTATTGATTTTCTGGATCGATGAACGCGGGCGCGCCGCGTTTCCATTTCGACGCTTCCGTTACCTCGGGCAGGAGGAGCAACGGCTTCAGCGGATCAATTAATTTTTCCGGATATAGAGTGTTGACGGTCGTGCCGGCTCCGGCAAGGTAAACATCGACAGAATAAATTCCGGATTGGCGCTCGGTGGTTACACGGCCGGCAATCTGGCTGGAGCTTCCCGCGATGAACTCAACAGTGATGCCGTAGCGTTTCTCGAAAAGCGGAATAATCTGGTTGCGCATCACCGGATCCGGAGAGCCGACAACCACCACCTTGCCTTCCTTTTTGGCGGCGGCAAGGGTTTCGTTCCACGTCTTTTCCCAATCGGAGGACTGCGCCAAAGCGCAGGGTGCCAGCAGCATCGACAGCAACAAGACGATAGTTTTCTTCACGCTGTTTCTCCCTTTGTCGTCGCCGGTATGCCGGCTTGTAATCTCTATGCAGTTTGCGCCGCCGCCGGTTTGGCCTCCTGCCGCTGCGGACTTGTCAGCCGTAATCCGAAAGCCCGGCCTATCAGCATCATCGCGCAAATGATCGCGGTGATGAGCAGCCCGAGCGCCGCCGCGCGCTCGATTTCGCCGGTGAAGCTGTATTCCAGCAAGAGAATGGAGAGCGGCCGCGACTCCGCGCTATAGAGCAGCACCGGCGTGCTAATGCTGGTGAGCGCGCTGCCGAAGTTGAGCATGCCGATCGTGGCCGCGACCGGCGCCACCAGCGGCAGCAGGATGCGCCAATAGGTATAGCGCCAGGAGGCGCCGGAAACGCGCGCCGCCTCCTCGAGATCGGGACCCAATTGCAGGAAGGACGATTTGAAGGCCTGCGTGCTCACCGGGCTGTCATGAATGGTCAGCGCCAGGGCAATGCCCCAAACGGTGCCATAGAGGATTCCGCGCAGCGGCGTCGCCAGGAAAATCCATAGCAGCCCGAGGCTCATCAGGATTCCGGGAATGACCCAGGGCAGCCAGCAGAAGAATTCGAGAACCGCGGGGGCGGCGAGACGCCGCGACGCCAGCAAATAGCCGACAATCGAGTAGAGCATAATCCCGAGTATGGCCGTGGTGCTTGCGATGATCAGGCTGTTCTTCAGCGAGCCGAGGAACAGCGGATCGCCCAGCAGATTTTGCCAATGCGCCAGCGTGAACGGCGAACTGATATGAAAGAAGCCGTAACGCCGCATGAAAGACCCGATCACGAGGAAGATGAGGGGCAGCACCATCATCATCATGAACCAGAGGACGAAGCCGCCAAGCGCGACATATCTCCATTTGCCGAGCTTGACGCGCAGCGTGGAATAGCCTTGGCCGGTCACGACCGTGAACTTCTTCTTGCCCTGCAGGTAGCGGCGATAGAAAAAGGCCAATACGAACAGCACGAGCAGAAACACCGAACCGAGAGCCGTGGCCTCGCCGTAGGCCGGAGGCTCCTGGCGCAGATAGTCGTAGATGCGGGTTCCGTAAACGTAGATGCGCGCGGGAAGCCCGAGCAGCAGCTCGGTGTTGAACGACTCCAGCCCCTTGATGAAGCTGAGCACCGCGATGGCGATGATCATCGGCGACAGCACGGGGAAAGTAATGCGCAACAGCGTCGTGAAGGTGTTGGCGCCCGATACGCGCGCGGCTTCCTCCAACGTGGCGCCGAGCCGGCGGAACACGGGCGTCAGCAGCATGACATTGAGCCAGATGCCGCCGGTACCCATGTGGACCCAGACGATGCCCCAGAAACTATAAGGATTGAACAGCGGGCCGTGAACGAAGGGAAGCGAGCTGGCGATGCTGTTGAGGAATCCGAAATGCGGGTCCAGCAGCAGAATCCATGCCAGCGTCAGCGGGAAGTCGGGTACGAAATAGGCGAACCAGCAGAGGAACTCGATGGTATTTCCACCCGGCATATCCGTGCGCGCGATCAGCCAAGCGACGATCACGGAGAGGGTGAGCGAGGGTACCAGCCGCACGACGGAGAACAGGAAGCTCATCCAGAGCGAGTTCAATGTCTGCGTATCGGAGAAAGCGCGGGTCCAGTTGGCAAGGCCAAATGCGAAGGGCTGACCCGGCGGATTGGTATTGAAACTACCGACCAGCATGAAAAGGATCGGCAACGCCATGACGATGGCGAAAAACAGCAGGACCAGCAGTTCTGCGCCGAGAAAGCCGCGCAGCTTCAGCCAGAGGTTGGGAACCGGCGCGGGAACCGTGATCGTGCTCATTGCGGTAGCGCCGTGACGCGAGCGGGATCGAAGCCAAGGCGCACCTCGGCTCCGACCGGATAGGAGTGTTTTTTGCTGGATGGCAGCACCAATGTGCGCCCCGCCGCGGCGATGGTGTATTCTAGATGGTCGCCCATGTAGGCGACGTGTTCGACTTTCCCCACCACCTGGTTCGGCTCAACCGCGCCCATCGGCAGCAGCGTGACGTCTTCCGGCCGCGAGAGAATCCGCACGCCGTCGCCGTTGTTGAACGCGCCATCGGCCTTGACCGCAACACGCCCTTGGCCCTGCACGTCGACCCAGGACTGTCCCGCGTCCTTGCGCATGGTTCCTTTCAGGATGATCGTGCGCCCGAGAAAATTGCCGACAAAGCGCGTGCGCGGATGCTCATAGAGTTCGGACGGCGAGCCCACCTGCTCAAGCCGGCCTTGGTTGACCACCGCGATGCGGTCGGACAGCGCCAAGGCCTCGGACTGATCGTGCGTCACATAGACGACCGCGAGATTGAGGCGCTTGTGCAACGCGTGCAATTCGGCGCGCATCTGTTCGCGCAGCTTCACGTCAAGGTTTGACAGCGGCTCGTCGAGCAACAAAAGTGCCGGCGTATAGACGATGGCGCGGGCGAGAGCGACGCGCTGCTGTTGTCCGCCGGAAAGTTCGGTGGAGCCGCGCTGCTCCAATCCGCCGAGGCCGACAACCTCCAGCGCCTCGCTGACGCGCTTCTTGATTGCCGCCTTCGGTTCTCCGCGCACGCGCAAGGGAAAGGCGACATTCTCGAATACAGTGAGATGCGGCCAGATCGCATAGGACTGGAACACCATCCCCATGTTGCGTTTGTCGATCGGCACCAAGATGCCGCGGCTTGGCGCCGCCAGGCAGCGGCCCTGCAGCGTGATCTCGCCGGCGTCAGGTGTTTCGAGACCTGCGAGCAGGCGCAAGGTGGTCGTCTTCCCGCAGCCGGAGGGGCCGAGCAGGGTGAAGAATTCGCCGGGCGCGACGGTAAAACTGATCTCGTTGACGACAGGCGTGTCGCCATAACGCTTCACGACGTTGGAAAATTCCAGAAGAACATTGCTCACTACACAAACCCCTCACCACCGATTTCCCGGCACGCGCCCCGTCTAGATCTTATAGAGCTTTCTCGCATTCATCTCGAAGATGTTCTTCTTGTCCGTATCGCTCAGCCAACTAAAGCCTTCGATAATCGGCCGCAGGTCATCCATGGCCTTGCCGGTATGCGGGTTGACCGACGATCCTGCGCCTGGAGCCTCGGTGCCGAAGCAGCAGTGGGCAGGCCCGATGACCTTGAACAGCAATTCTAAGGCCTCCGCCGTATAGAGACATGTGTCATAATGCAGCTTCTTGGCCACATTCTCGAAATACATCTCCGGCGACACCGCCTTGCGGGCCATGTCGCGGCGGCTTTGGTAGCGCCCTGCCATGAAGCGGCCCATGTGATACGGGATCGCGCCGCCGCCATGGGCGACCACGATCTTCAGCTTGGGAAAATGCTCAAACACCTTGGAATTCACCAACGAGACGACGGCGATGCTCTCCTCGTTGATGAAGTGCAGCGTGTAGTTCAGCCGCGATGACAGGCAGGTCGAGGAGTGGATCATCCCCGGCACGTCGAGCTCGCACATCTTCTCGTAAAGCGGATACCAGTATTCATCGCCCATGCCCGGCGTGCTGTCGTCGCCGCGCGCGCCTGGGTCCGGGTTGATCAGCAAGCCGACGAAGCCGAGTTCCTTCACGCAACGCTCGAGCTCCGGAAGAACGCGCTCGATCGGCGCGCCCGGCGACTGCGGTATTCCCGCGACGCCTTTGAATTTGTTGGGATACATCGCGACCTGTTGGGCAATCAGGTTGTTGCAGGCCTGGATGTAGGAATTCACGATTCCCCAAGGCTGTTCGTGATGCATCTGCGTATAGGGGCGCGGCGACAGCAGTTGCATGTCGGTGCCGGCCTCTTCGAGAAATTTCAGGTGAGACTTCAGCCCCTTTTCGACCGCTTCGTCATCGATCTTCAGGACCTTCTTGCTGGGCGCGCGGCTCGCCAGCATGTTGGCCTGATAGGCGTAGAGTTCCGGCGGCGCGGAAACATGGGCGTGGACGTCGATGATCATAAAACGATGCTCCCTGTGAGTATTCTTTACGAAGCCAGCTTGAGGACGTCGTCCATGCGGCTCTTCACGCCGTGCTTGGCGAGATCCGCCTCGAACATCTGGCGGATTTTCGGATCCTCGTCGGCGTATTCGATCTGATCGCCGCCGGATTTGACGCTCTCGTCCGTCCCGTAATTCTTGCCCATCGGGCGCGGATATTTGCGGCTGCCCCAGCGCAGGGCGAGATAGCGCGCGGGCGTGTCGCCGGTGTTGAAATGCTGGTGGAACCACATCTCCGGCGGCACGATCACGCTGCCGTCCTTCCAATTGAAGCGCTTGATCGGCTCGCCCTCCGGCCACATCAGCGAATAGCCCTGGCCGCCGATGATGACGACATGCGCGCCCGGCCCGTGCCGGTGGCCCTTCTTGTAAGTGCCGACGGGAAATTCCGAGATATGCGCGGTCATGGAGTTTTCCGACAGCTCAATGCCGAGGAAGCTGCCGCCCGCGCCGCGGTTGTTGCGCTGATAGAGCGGAATGGTGCGTACGTCCGGAATGAAATTCGTGTCCCACACCGTCGTCGCCTTCACCTTGTAGGACTCGCCCGCGCCCGAGAAGCTCTGCGGATCGGCGTCGAAACGGTCGTTGAAAGGGAAGGGGTTGTTGAGGACGAAATCGAGATTGCGGAAAAGGTTCATGAGCACGGGCGCTGAAGTCACCGCCAGGAAGCGCGCGGGCTTCGAGCCGCTGGCGTTGAAATGCTGGCGCCAGGTATTGACCGGCGGGGAAAACAGGCTGCCGGCCTGCCACTCAAACGTGATCTTCTTCTTCTCATCGTTCCAGACCGACGTAGAGCCATTGCCCTCCACCACGAAAATCATTTCCTCGAACAGCACGCGCTGCGGCTTCACGCTGCCGCCCGGCGCGATCTCGCAAAGATAAGCATCGTTGGCGTTGCCGGTGCCGATGAGGTTGAGGATGGCCCCGCGCGCGCCCTTCCAGGCCCAAGGCTTCAGATCGACCTTGCGCAGGTCTTCGATGTAAAATTCCTTGATGATGGGAATATCCTGCGCCTCGCTCCACTTCGCGTAAGCGGTCTTGCCCCCGATCTCTACTTTTTGTCCCTTGATCATTATTCCTCTCCGGCCAGGCTGCAATAATAGCGCCACAACGGCGCGCTGTGCGTTTCCTTGCTCTTCTTGTCGCCGGCCTTGAAATGCGCGATCTCGTCGGCGGGGATCGGCTGCGGATCGCCCAGAAGGTGCGCGCGATAATTCATCTCGGCCAATTCGTTGACCTTGATCGCGGTCAGCGTCGCTTCTTCCACCGTCGCGCCGCAGGTCGTGATGCCGTGACCGCGCATCAGGCAGGCGCGGCCGGGCATGGCGGCCGCGAATTCTTTTCCCAGTGCGTCGTTCGACACCGTAATGCTGCGCGGGTAGGTGGGGATCCCCTCCAGCAGCAGGCGCACGCTGCTGGGATCGTAAGCGCCGTAGATCGGCAGCAGCGGCTTATTGCAGATCGTGAAAAGAACCGGGGTCTTCGGATGCGCATGCAGCACGGCGCCGATGTCGGCGCGGGTGCGATAGAGCCAGGTATGGATGAAGACTTCCTGCGGCGGCTCGAGATCAGCGCGGCCGGCGATCTTCTTGCCGTCGAAGCCGACCGTGATGACATCATCGGGCTTGGTGAATCGAACTCCGGACTCGCCGGGGCCGCGCGCGCGAATCAAAATCGTGTCCGTCCCAGGCACGCGGGCACTGATATGCCCGGTCGCAGCCTTGGTCAGATCGAGCTTGCCGATGATGCGGCAAGCTTGCGCCACCCGTGCCCGAAGTTCTTCCACAATTGCTTACTTTGCTGACCCGTTCCAATACGCGAAACCCATGCCGCAGCCGACGCCCATCGGCGTGCGGTAAGCCGGCACATATTCGACCACCTTGCCGGGACGGTCCGCCGCCGCCGCCACCACGAACCAGTTGCGGATTTCCGACGTGCCCGCCATCAGCGTGGAGGAGGGCACCTTGCCCAGCCGGCCCATATCGTTCTTCGTGATCGCATCCAGCACGTCGTTGTCGAGAGCCTCGTCGATGATGGTGTGGCTCAGGCCGCCCGATGCAATCACGACCGCTTTGCTTTTATCCGGCATGCCGCGCAGCGTCGTCGCCAGCGCCTTGCCGAAATCCACGCAACGCCTGGCCGACGGCGCCGGCGGGAAATAGGTGTTCACCATGATGGGAATAACGGGGATTTCCGCCTTCGGCGTGAGGAATTTCAGCACGCGCGAGAAGGCATGACCCATGCCGCCGTCATATCGCAGTTCTTTCGAGTAGGCGGGATCGAAGCCGGAATCCATCAGCTTCTCCAGCACGCCCTGCGCCAGTTCCGGCTTGGCCTTGTATTTGGTGCGGTTGGCGGTCTTCGGCTCCTTGAAATAGTTGAGGCTCGTGCTCGCTTCGAAATCGCCGCCGATATAGATCGTGAAGGGAGGATTGGCGTCGTCCAGGATATTTTCGTGCTGGTCGTCGGCCACCATCACCAGCACGTCGGGCTTCCACTCCTCGATCTTGTTGCGCAGGACTTCGATCGCTTTCATGCAGCGATTGAACTTCGTCCACTTGTCGTCGAGCGTTTCCTTTTCCAGCTCGGGCCGCGACTTGAGGTCCTTGTTCCTGTCGTTGTGCAGGATGTTCCATTGGTCCGGTTTCACCATGAGCTGCGGCCCGTGGGACATTGCTAGGAATCCGGTCAATTCAGCCATGTTACGCCTCCTGCTTTTCTTTCACGTCCACGCTTGGGATTTGATGCTTGAGCGCGATCTCGCGGCGCTCCTTCGATGATTGCAGCATGGCCAGGCAGACTTCGAGCGTCGCCTTGCCCCAGCGGCCATCGAGGAAGGGCCGCCGGTTTTCGTCAATCGCGGCCCGCAAGGATTTCAGTTCGGCGGCGCGGCCTTCATCCTTGCCGCAGGGCACTTCCTCGCGGCCCTTCTCGCTGTAGACGAAAATCCCATTTGGCGATTGGCGGATAATGCCGTGCTCGCAGGCCACGACGGTGATGCCGAAGAAGGACTGCGCACTGCGCTCGCGCGTGGCGCGCTCCTCGGTCGTGCGCGGATTGGCGTATTTGTACTCCATGTCGACCGCGCCCTTCAGGCGCTCGCCGGCGGTGTGCTGGCCGGTGGCTTCCTCCGGCAGGCGCTTGCCGCCCTCGCCGATGCCCCAGGTCAGTTCGGCAGCATCGAAAAAGCCATAGCCGTTGAAGACGGCGGTGGCGGCGCAGCCATTGTCGAATTCCAGGAAGGCGGTGAAGTCGCCTTCGGTGTCGAAATGCTTGTCGTTGCGCCCGGTGATCGCCCGCACGCTCTTGACCATGCCGCCGCCGACATAGCGGATGATGTCGATCATGTGCGGACCCTGGCGGAAGACAATGCCGCCGCCGGCGCTGGTGTCGACCTCGGAGGCGAGGCGAGGGCGCTGCAACCAGTCGTTTGAGTTCCAACTGTTGATCTGGATCACCTTGCCGAGCCGGCCGCCCGCCACGATCTCGCGGATTTTCTGGATTGCCGGGCCATAGACCTTGGAATGGCCCTGCACCAGCTTGACCTTGTGGCGATCCGCCGCCGCGATCATGCGGTCGACCTCTTCCAAGGTCACGGCTGTCGGCTTTTCGACGATGATATGGATGCCGTGTTCGGCCGCCTTCACAGTGTGGTCGGCGTGATTGACGTTCGGCGTCGCGATCCAGACAGCGTCGATCTCGCCGCTGTCATACATGGCTTCGACGCTTGAAAAGGCCTTGCGGCCGTATTTGTTCTTGAATTCCTCGACGGCTTCCGGGCGTGTGTCCGCGCCCGCGGTTAATTCCATCCCGGGAACGCGATCTATGTGCGGGAGGATTTGCCGTGAAGCTGCGCCCAGCCCCGCAACGCCAACTCTAAAAGACTTTGACACCAAGAATTACTCTGCGGCTTGAGAACGGAAGAGCCCTATCCGCTCGTTGATCACTGGCAAGTCGACAAATTTTGCTTTCGCGGGATCGCGGATGACGCCGAGCGGCTCGCCGCCCTTCTGCACGATTTCGATCTGCTCGCGCAGCAGCTTGCGGAACATCACGATGCCGCGGTCGGCATGGCCGAGATGTTCCTGCGTGCGGTCGGTGATCGAGCCTTGCGTCTCCCACGCCATGGAGTCCTGCGCCGAGACGACTTCCCAATGGTATTGGCCGTCGGTCTTCAGCGGGCGGTACTCATAGGGCGGGTCGACATCCGCCGGCGAGCGGTCGGTCGCATTGGGAACGAAGTTGACGCGATAAACTTGCGTATGCGTGTCGTCGAGCGGCACGCGGATTTGCAGATTGTGCCGGTAGACCGGCGCGCGCTTGCCCTTCACTTCGTTCGAGACGTGGCGCAACGCGGTCGGGAAGACCAGCGGATGCTCGTCTATCCCGTTGGGCGTGATGCGGCGCTTCATGATGCCGTATTCGAACGGGATGAATTCGTGCTTCTCCTGATACTGGGCTTCGCGTTTCTCTTTTTGTTGCGGATCGGCGAGATGACCGGAGCCGAAACGATGGCCGTGCAGCCAATAGAGGTGCGAGGGATCAACGGAGTTTTCCATCGGCTGCAGCCAGTTGCAGTCGATCACGGATTCGATGGTGACCCAGCGCTTGCCGTCCTCGCGCGCGAGACAATCCCAGCGCGGCAGTTCCGGCACAGGTTGCGGACCGAGATAGGCGAACAAGAGCCCGGCGAGCTTCTTGACCGGATAGGCCGGCTGGCGGATTTCATTCTTGTAGGCCCATTCCGCTGGCTCCGGCGGTGTTTCCAGGCAGGAGCCTTTCAAGTCGTATTTCCACCCGTGGTAGGGGCAGCGGATGCCGTCAGCTTCCACCCGGCCATAGAAAAGGGACGCCATGCGGTGCTGGCATTGCTCGGCCACCAGGCCGTAGCGCGGCTGCTTCTCGCCGGCGGCGAGCGGCAGGCGGAAGACCACCAGCTTCTCGCCCAGCAGCGAGACGCGCTTGATAGGATTTTCTTCAGTCAGCTCGCCGGCGATCGACACCGGGTGCCAATAGCGGCGCAGGAGCTCACCGGCGGGGGTTCCCCGGCCGACCCGGGTCAGCATTTCGTTTTCGGCCTGCTTCATGGGCCCTTCTCCCTTTTAGTCTTAGCCCCGGCATCGTTTGGCGACCGTGGTGCATTTTTCGACATTGCTTACGATTTTCGATCCTCGCAAAGTTTACCCGCGGTGTCTAGGGGGAGGATCGCACTGTGCGCCACGCCCCGCGCGCGTTTATTGCCCCATCAATTCCTTCATCCGCAGGCGCACTTTTTCCTTGGTGGTGACGGTAAATTCCCAGTCATAGGTGTCGAAATACTTTCCCCCGGGCTGCGGAATTGCCCCCGCGGGCAGGAAGCTTTTTTCGTCGATGTCGTTGCGCGTCGACACGGTGGCCAAAGCACGCGCAAAAATTTCGCCGCCTTCCGGCTGGGGCTATTGCCCCAGGAGCTCTTTCATCCGCAAGCGCACTTTTTCCTTGGTGGTGATGGTGAACTCCCAGTCATAGGTGTCGAAATACTTCGCGCCGGGCTTAGGGATCACGCGCGGCGGCAGGAAGCTTTCATCGGTGTCGTTGCGCGTGGTTGAAATGCTCATGGCGCGTGCGAAGATTTCACTGCCTTCTTTCGAGGCCAGCCAGTTGACGAAAACTTTCGCGGCATTTGGATGCGGCGCGCCGTTCAGCAGCGCGACCTGGCCGAACCCGGCCGATGTCAGCCCCGGCAGATCGGGCAATTCCAGCGCCTCGATCGGCAGGCCTTCCTTGCGGAGTTGCTCGGCCAACTGATCTTCGGCGCCGAGCGAGATCGGCTGGCTGCCGCGCGCGAGCCAATCGGTCAGTTGCCGCGTATCGCGGCTGATGACCGGGCTCTGGTCGATGTAAAGCTTCTTGACGAAGTCCTCGCCGAAATTGATGTAGAGTTGCGCGGCCTGATTGCTGCCGCTTCCCGGCACGGTCGGATCCTGCAGCGCTATTTTTCCTTTCCATTTCGGATCGAGCAGGTCCTTGGCGGATTTCAGATCGCCCGGCTTTATTTGCGCGGTATTGACGTAGAACGTCGTGGACACTGTGTTGGCCAGCCGCAAAATATACTGATCCTCGGGATCGCTGAACCACAGCTTTCCCGTCTTCCATTTCGATCCGTCCGTCACTTCCGGCAGCACGAGCACCGGCCGGACCGGATCGATCATCTTTTCGCGATGCAGGATGGTCGCCATCGTCTGAATGCCGGCGATCACCACGTCCACCGTCAGCGCTCCGGCCTGGCGCTCAGCGCGCAGCTTCGTCGCCGTCTCGCTGCCGCGGCCGCCGAGATATTCCAGGGTGATTCCGTAGCGCTGCTTGAAAGCGGCCGGCATGTCCTGCCGCAGTTCCGCGCTCGGCGGGCCGGAGACGACGACCTTGCCCTCCTTTTGCGCGGCGGCGAGAATCGGATCCCATGTCTTTTTCCAGTCGGCATTTTGCGCCAGAGCGGCGGACGCAAACAGCATCGGCATCAGCAGAACCAAAATCTTCCTCATCGCCATCCTCCCTGACTTCGCCGCCCTCAGACGCCCGCCACGGCTTTCATGCGCGACGTTACGCCTTGCTTGGCCAATTCCTCTTCGAACATGCGCCGGATCATCGGGTCTTCGTCCTCGTATTCGATCTGGTCGCCGCCTTTTTTCACGCTCTTGTCCACGCCGTAGCCCTGCTTCGCCCAGGGCCGCGGATATTTCTGGCTGCCCCAGCGCAGCGCCAGATAGCGCGCCGGCGTCTTGCCGGTATTGAAGTGCTGATGAAACCACATCTCCGGCGGCACCACCACGCTGCCGTCCTTCCAATCGAAGCGCTTGATCGGCTCGCCCTGCGGCCACATCAGCGAATAGCCCTGGCCGCCGATGATGACGACATGCGCGCCGGGGCCGTGCCGGTGCGCCTTTTTGTAGGTGCCGACGGGAAATTCCGAGATATGCGACGTCATCGAATTCTCCGCGAGCTCGATGGCGACCGAGCTGCCGCCCGCCCCGCGCTCCTCCCAGCGGAAAAGCGGCAGGTTTCGCACGTCGGGCACGAAATTCGTGTCCCAGATGTGCATCCGGCGGCCCATATAGGCTTCGCCCGTGCCGGAAAAACTCTCCGGGTCGGCATCGAAACGGTCGTTGAAGACGAAAGGATTGTCGAGAATAAAATCCGGATTGCGCAGGAGGTTGAAGATGAATGGCGCGGAGGTCACCGCCAGAAAACGCGCGGGCTTGGCGCCGCTGCCGTTGAAATGCTGCCGCCACGTATTGACCGGCGGCGAGAACAGGCTGCCCGCCTGCCACTCGAAGGTGATTTTCTTTTTTTCGTCGTTCCAGATGGAGGTCGAGCCGTTGCCCTCCAGCACAAAAATCATCTCCTCGAACAAGATACGTTGCGGCTTTACGCTTTTGCCCGGCGCAATCTCGCAAAGATAGGCGTCGTTAATGTTGCCGGTGCCGAGGAGATTGAGATACGCGCCGCGCGCGCCTTTCCAGTCCCACGGCGCGAGTTCGACCTTGCGCAGGTCTTCGATATAGAACTCGCGAAGAATGGGCAGGCCCTGCGCCTCGACCCATTTCTGGTAGGAGGTTTTGCCGCCGATCTCGATTTTCTGTCCGCGCATCATGTCATGGGGCCTGTAAAAGCTCTTTAATCCGCTGGCGGATTTTCTCTTTGGTGTTGACTGTATATTCCCACTCATAGGCATCGAAATAGTCGACGCCGGGCTTGGGTATGACTTCCGCGGGGAAAATGCTCGCTTCGTTGATGTCGTTGCGCGTCGGCACCATGTTGAAGGCGCGGGCAAAAGTTTCGCTGCCTTCCTTCGACGCGATCCAGTTGATGAAGACCTTGGCCGCGTTGGGATGCGGCGCATTGCTGACCAGCCCGACCTGATCGCCGCCGGAAAGCGATCCCGGCATGTCGGCGAGATCGAACATCGGCAGCAGAGGGACCCCCTGGGCACGCAGGCGCTCGATTTCGCCGCCTTCCGCGCCGAATGATATCGGATAGGTGCCGCGTATCAGGCCATCGGTCAGTTGCCGCCGGTCGCGGGTGATCATGGGCTTCTGGTCGATCAGCAGCTTCTTGATGAAGTCTTCGCCGAAGCGGACGTAAAGCTGCGCCGCCTGGTTGCTTCCCGTTCCCGATACGGTGGGATCCATGAAGGAGATTTTCCCCTTCCACTTGGGATCGAGCAGATCGCGCACGGAGCGCAGCTCGCCCGGCTTGACCTCCTGCGTGTTGATGGTGAAGGACTCGTTGACCGTATTGAACAGCCGTAAGACGTATTGTTGCTCGGGATCGACGAACCAGAGCTGGCCTTTTTTCCATTTCGATCCATCGACCACCTCCGGCAGGACCAGGACCGGCTTGAGCGGATCGAGCATCTTCTCGCGGTAATAGACCGTCGACATGGTTTGAATGCCGGCGAGCACCACGTCGACGGAATAAATCCCCGCGCTGCGCTCCGCGCGCAGCTTTGCCGCCGTCTCGCTGCTGCGGCCGCTGAGATATTCCAGGGTGATGCCGTAGCGCTCCTTGAACGCGGCCGGCAGTGTTTGGCGCACATTCGTGTCCGGCGGGGCGAGCAGCACCACCTTGCCCTCTTTTCGCGCCGCGGCCAGCGTTTCGTCCCACGTCTTCTGCCAATCGGAAGACTGCGCCATCACGCTGGGCGCAAACATCACGAATATCAGCAGAGCCAACATCTTTTTCATGGCAGTCCCCTCGTGTCACCCTCTGCCTGACCTTACGCGAAGGTCGTGGCTTTCATGCCACAGGTCACTCCTTGTTTCGCCAGTTCCTGCTCGAACATCCGACGGATCTGCGGATCTTCGTCCTCGTATTCGATCTGATCCCCGCCGCGCTTGAGGCTTTTGTCGCCGGTGTAATCGTTCGACCCCCAGGCGCGCGGAAATTTTCCGCCACCGGCGCGGATGGCGAGATATTTAGCCGGCGTCTTCCCGGTGTTGAAATGCTGGTGGAACCACATGTCCGGCGGCACGATGACCGTGCCTTCTTTCCAATCGAAGCGCTTGATCGGCTCGCCTTCCGGCCACATCAGCGAATAGCCCTGGCCGCCGATGATGACGACATGTGCGCCCGGCCCGTGGCGGTGCGCCTTTTTATAGGTGCCGACCGGAAACTCGGAGATGTGGACGCCCATGCCGTTCTCGGCCAGCGCGATCTGGAGGTTTCTGCCGCCCGCGCCGCGCCGCTCCAAGGCGAAAAGCTCAAGCATGCGCACGTCGGGGATGAAATTAGTGTCCCACATGTGCCGGCCCTTGAGTTCATAGGCCTCGCCCTTGCCGGAAAAGCTGTCGGGCGTATCGTCGAAGCGGTCGTCGAACGCAAACGGATTGTCGAAGATGAAATCCAGATTGCGGAACAAATTAAACAGCGGCGGCGCGGAGGTCACGGCCAGGAAGCGCGCGGGCTTGGTGCCGCTGCCGTTGAAGTGCTGCCGCCAGGTATTCAGCGGCGGGGAGAACAGGCTGCCTTCCTGCCACTCGAAGGTGACCTTCTTCTTTTCGTTATTCCAGACGGAGGTCGAGCCGTTTCCTTCCACGACAAAAATGACTTCCTCGAACAACAGCCGCTGCGGCTTCAACTTTCCGCCCGCGGGGATTTCGCAGAGATAGCCATCATTGATGTTGCCGGTCCCGATCAGATTGAGGATGGCGCCGCGCCCGCCCTTCCAGTCCCAGGGGGCGAGTTCGGCCTTGCGCAAGTCCTCGATATAGAAGTCGCGGATGATCGGGACGCCTTGCCCCTCGGCCCATTTCTGGTACGGGGTTTTTCCGCCGATCTCGATTTTCTGGCCTTTGATCATGGCCTATGAGGCTTCGGCCCGCGCCTCGCCGCCAGCATTCGCGGGGTGCAGCCCGATCACGTCATTAAAGACGTCGATGTGGATGATCTCATTCTTCGAAGGATCGCGGATGACGCCGAGCGGATCGCCGCCCTTTTGCACGATCTCGATCTGCTCGCGCACCAGTTTGCGAAACATCACGATGCCGCGGTCGCCGTGGCCGATGTGTTCCTGCGTGCGGTCGGTAATGGAGCCTTGCGTCTCCCAGGCCATCGCGTCCTGCGCGGAAACGATGTCCATGAAATATTTGCCGTCCGCATCCTTCAGCGGGCGGTATTCATAAGGCGGATCCTGGTCGGCGGGCGAGCGGTCGGTATTCGAGGGAATGAAGTTGACGCGATAGACCTGCGTATGCGTGTCGTCGAGCGGCACGCGGATCTGGATATTGTGGCGGTAGCGCCCGTTGATCTTTCCGCGATCGGCGGGCGAGACATGGCGCAGCATGGTGGGGAACATCAGCGGATGCTCGTCGATGCGCGGCGGCGCTCCCGGCGTTTTGCCGGGGCTGATGCGGCGCTTCACGATGCCGTAGTCGAACATGAAGAATTCATGCTTCTCGTCATATTGCCCGAGTTCGCGGCCGAGCGCGGCGGTTTCGCCATGCAGCCAGTAAAGGTGCGAGGGATCGACGGAGTTTTCCATCGGCTGCAGCCAGTTGCAGTCGATCACGGATTCGATGGTCACCCAGCGCTTGCCGTCCTCGCGCGCGAGGCAGTCCCAACGCGGCAATAACGGCGCGGGCGCGGGACCCATATAGGCGAACAGCAGGCCCGCCATCTTCTGCACCGGATAAGCCGGCTGGCGGATTTCGTTTTTGTAGGCCCATTCCGCCGGCTCCGGCGGCGTCTCCAGGCAATTGCCTTTGAGGTCGTATTTCCAGCCGTGATAGGGGCAGCGGATGCCGTCGGCTTCCACGCGGCCGTAGAACAGCGAAGCGAGGCGGTGGCGGCATTGCTCGGCGACAAGGCCGTAGCGTGGCTGCGTTTCGCCGGGCGCCAGTGGCATACGGAATACCACGAGCTTCTCGCCCAGCAGCGTCACCCGCTTGATCGGATTTTCCTCGGTCAATTCGCCGGCAATGGAGATGGGGTGCCAATAGCGGCGCAGTAGTTCGCCGGCGGGGGTGCCCGGTCCGACCCGTGTCAGGAACTCGTTTTCCGCCTGCCGCACCGCTCACCTCCGGCAGCTAATTACCCATTGAACCCCTCGGTGAGTCAACTTAAAGAACCGCGAGAATTTCATGCTCGCCGCAGCGCAACAAAAATTGCGCTTACTTTTCCTTCGCCAGCATGGCTTCGTAACCGAGGCTTTCCATCACCTCGACCACGGAGCGGCCGGTGCGGATGGCGTCCGCCATCTTCGTTTCCCGTTCCGCCAGCGCCTCGGCCTGGGCGATAACGTCCTGTTCCTTCGCCTGTGGAATGAAAACCACGCCGCTGCCATCAGCGATAACGAGATCGCCCGGGTGCACTTGCACGCCCGCGCACTCGATTTCCTGATTGTATGACTCCTGCATGACACGTCCGCGCGCCGTGACCTGCACCGCCGCGCGCGCATAAACGGGAAATTTCAACTCGCGGCTCTCGTCCACGTCGCGCGCCGCGCCGTCGACAATGACGCCGCGAACTTTCTTGGTCTGCGCGGCCAGCGACAAAAGCCCGCCCCAGGCGGCGACATCCACGCGGCCGCCATGATCGACCACGATCACGTCGTTAGGTGTCGCTGCCGCGATTGCCGGCGTGCAGAGATGCTGCTTCGGCTTTTCCAGTCCGGCCGGCTTGATTTTCACCGTGACGCAGCGACCGACAACGCGCGGGCAGGGCCATAGCGGACGGATGCCGATCACCGCGCCCTTCAAGCCGAGACGGTCCAGCGCGTCCGACACCGCGCAGCTATCGAGTTTGCCCAGCCGGGAAATTAGGTCGTCGGAAGTCATGTTTGGTTCTTTCAATATGCCTAGGCCGGGCGCCGCGATTGACTAGGCCGCGATTTTGTCAGTAAACGGCGGGTGAGGGTATAACCGCCTTCGTGCCGCAAGAAAAATGGAAAACGATGTTGCCAGGCGCCGTTGCCAACATTGTGTGGCTTTATCGCGAATTTGCCGCCCTTACTGAAGGGCCTCTTTAATGAGTAAAGCTTCGCGCATCCGCCTGCCAGCCGGCCTGACAGCATTGCGTGAAGGCAACTTCGTTTTATACGTCGTCGGCCAATTCACCTCGCAGCTTGGAAGCTGGATCGAGCTGACCGCGGTCAGCTGGATCATCTATGAGATGACGGATTCCCCGTTGCTGCTGGGATTGAACGGCCTGTTCCGCGCCGTGCCGACGATTGTGCTCGGGCTGTTGGGCGGAACCATCGCCGATCGCTTGCCGCGGCGAAGGCTGCTGCTCTGCACGGAAACGACCATGCTCATCGCGTCGGTCATTATGGGTACGCTGGCGGCGACGGGCAAACTGCAATTTTGGCATCTGTATCTGCTCAACGTAGTCAGTGGCACGTTGCAGGCATTCTCGGTGCCCTCGCGCCACGCTCTCTTTGCCGGATTGGTGCCGCGTTCTTCCATGCAAAGCGCGGTCACGTTGAATTCGGTGGCGGTGCGCGGCGGCGGCTTTATCGGTCCCTCCATCGCCGGTCTGGCCTTGGCCTTTGGCGGCTATTCGCTGCCGTTCTTCCTCAATGCGGCAAGCTTTCTGGGAATGCTGGTGGCGCTCGTGGCGATGAAGTTGCCGCCGTCCCAGGCCGACGCGACAACGCGACGCCCAAGCCTGAGCAAGGGAATGACCGAAGGCGTGGAATTCGTTTGGCGCACACCCTTGCTCAAGGTCGCCTTGGGACTGGAAATCGCCACCGGTTTGTTCGGTCACAACGCCTCGCTCATCACCATTGTGGTGCGCGATGTTCTTGGCGCGGGACCGGAGGGTCTGGGCTTGCTGCTCAGCGCGACGGGGGCAGGGGCCTTGCTGGGCATGGCCATGCTGGTCATCTCCCACGTCGAGCGGCACGGGCGCCTGATCCTGACGCTCGGGGTGTTCTACACCGTGCTCTGGGCGGCGTTCGGCCTGTCGCAATGGCTTTGGGTGTCGGCCATTCTTCTGTTCGCGCTCGGTACCGTCGATAGCGTGTGGGGCGTGACGCGCAACACGCTGGCGCAGTTGCTAGTGCCGGATGCGCTACGCGGGCGGGTGATGTCGGTAGTGATGCTGACGACGCGCGGCGGCTCGCAGCTTGGTCGTGTGCAAAGCGGCGTGACAGTGGGTTTAATCGGCGCGCAGCCCGCCGTCGTGCTCGGAGCGGCGGTGATCGGCGCTGCCGTCCTGTTTTCGTGGCGGGTGCGGACGCCGAACACTCTCGGAAAGTCCGTGGTGATGGACACCGAGGAAGTTCCCTGAACGCGGTCCTGCTTTCCTGTAGCGGCAGGATCCGCGTCAGTTTAGGGTCTTCGGTTCGGCCCGCACGCCGTAGCGCGCGAATTCGTCCGCGATGGTGGGTTTGAGCGCCTTGGCGGCCTCGATGTTGGCATTGCTGGCAATTGGGTCGCCGTTCATCAGCTTGGCGACGCCGCGGCCGAACAAGGCTCCCGGCAATTGCGGATCGAGCTTCAGCGCCGCGTCATAATCGACGATGGCGTCTTTAAGCTGACCCATCTTCAGATAGAGCAGACCACGGCGATCCAGGGTCTTGGCGTCCTCGGGGTTCAGCCGCAATGCTTCGTTGCAGTCCGCCAACGCGGTTTTCAGTTCGCCGGTCAGCAGCCGCGCGCCGCAACGGCCGCTCCAAGCATCCACATTGGTGGGCTGCAGCCGAATTGCCTGATCGAATTCAGCGACCGCGTGTTCATAATCGCGCGCCCCGAAGAGCATGTTGCCGCGATTGAGGACAGCCACCGCCTGCGTGTAATCGGGCTTGATCGTGAGGATAACGCCCGGAAGTGGCCGGCTATCGTCGCGCTTGTTCTGGAACACATCGCCCGGCGCGCTCAGTGCAACGACATAGGTCGGGCCTACCGCGATCGCCCGATCGTTTTGCGGAATCGAAACCTCAAACTCGCGCCTGTCATAGTAGGCGATGCCACGGTCATAGAAGGCCTGCGCATAGTTCGGGTTGAGCTTGATCGCCTGGTTCAAGTCCTGCGTGGCGCGCTCGTAGTCCTGCTTGTCGTAATAGGCGATGCCGCGGTTGTAATAGGCCAAGGCGTAGTTGGCGTTGAGCTTGATGGCCTGATCGAAATCGGCGATGGCGCGGCCGCGATCGCCCATGTTCCGGTAGGCAAAGCCGCGGTTATTGTACGCCGTGGCATAGTTCGGGTTGATCTTGATGGCCTGATCGAAATTGGGAATCGCGTTTTCTGAGTCGTGCTTGTCATCGTAGGCCAGGCCCCGGTTGTTGAAAGCCACGGCGTTATTTGGGTTAATCTTGATCGCCTGGTCGTAATTCTTGATGGCACTTTCATAGTCGCGCTTCTCGTAGGAGACATTGCCCCGGTTGAAGAAGGCCGCGTCATAGTTCGGATTTAGCTTTGCCGCCTGGTCGAAGTCTGCGATCGCGCGATCCGAGTCATCCTTGGTGCGGTAGGCAAACCCCCGGTTATTGTAGGCGAATGCGTTTTCCGGATCGATCTTGATGACTTGATCGAAGTCCGCAATCGCGCGGTCGGTGTCGCCCTTGAGTCCATTGGCAATGCCGCGATGGTAGTAGGCGAGTGCGAACTTGGGGTCTATTTTGATGGCCTGATCGAAATCGGCAAGCGCGCGGACCATATCGTTCTTGCTGCGATAGGACAGGCCGCGATTGGTCAGCGCATGGACATTCTTGGCGTCGATCCGGATCACCTGGCTGAAATCGTTAATCGCGCGGTCGTAGTCGCTTTTGTCACGCAAGGCGAGGCCGCGGTTGTAGTTGGCCAGGAGGTTGTCCGGATCGATCTTGATGGCTTGATTGAAGTCATCAAGCGCCCGGTCGTAATCGCGCTTCGCATAGTAAGCGTTGCCGCGGTTGTACAGCGCGGTCACGTAGCGCGGATCAAGCTTGATCGCCTGATCATAGTTCTCAATCGCGCGATCGAGTTCACCCTTGTTCCGGTAGGCGAAGCCCCTGTTGTTGTAGACAAGCGGGCTTTTGGGATCGAGCTTGGCCGCTTGGTCGAAGTCCGCGATCGCGCGATCCGCATCGCCCTTTGAACCGTAGGAAATGCCGCGATCATAGTAGGCCTGCGCATAGCTGGAATTGACCCTGATCGCCTGGTCGAAGTTCTGGATCGCCCGATCGAAGTCGCGCTTGTACTCATAAGCGTTGCCGCGCATGTAGAAAGCCACCGCGTAGTTTGGATCGATCGCAATGGCCTGATCGAAGTCGGAGATGGCGCGGGCGAGGTCGCCCTTGGCGCGGCTGGAAAGACCCCGGTTGTAGAAGGCGAACGAATTCTTGCCGTCGAAACGGATCGCCTGGTCGAAGTCGGCGATGGCGCGATCGTAGTCGCCCTTGCCGGCGTAGGCGATGCCGCGGTCGTTCAAAGCCGTGGAGAACGTCGGCCGCAGCTTGATAGCCTGATTGTAGTCCTGGATGGCGCGGTCGAAATCGAGCTTATTCTCATACGCATTACCGCGATTGTGAAACGCAGCCGCATCATTCGGATCAAGCTTGACCGCCTGATCGTAGTCTGCGATTGCGCGCTCGAAGTCGCGCTGGTCATAGTAGGCATTGCCGCGATTGTAGAACGCGACCGCATAACCCGGATTGAGCTTAATCGCCTGATCGTAGTCTTGAATGCTGCGGTCGAGGCGGCCTTTCACTGCTTGCGCGAGGCCGCGGTTGACATAAGCCTGCACATTTTTCGGATCGAGCTTGATCGCCTGGTCGAACTCGGCGATCGCGCGGTCGCTGTCGCCCTGGGCGGCGTAAACGAAGCCGCGGTCGTTGAAGGCGGGCGAGTTCTTGGCATCCAAGCGGACCGCCTGGTCGAAATTCTCCAAAGCCCGTTCATAGTTGCGCTTGGCGGCATAGGCATTGCCGCGCATCTGGAAGGCGAGCGAGACTTTCCCGTCGAGCAGGATCGCCTGGTCGAAGTCGCTGATGGCTTGGTCATAGTCGCCCTTGCCTAAATACGCGGCGCCCCGGTTGTAGAATGCTAAGGCGTCATGGGCATCGACCTTGATAGCTTGGTCGAAATCGGCAATCGCGCGGACGTAGTCCTGCTTGTCGAAATAGGCAATACCGCGATCCTTGAGCGCGGTTGCGTTCTTGGGATCGAAGCGGATTGCCTGGTCGTAATTCTGGACTGCGCGGGTGTAGTCGCCCTTTCGGGAATACACGTTGCCGCGGTTGTAGAAGGCGAGGGCAAAGGTCGGATTGATCTTCAGAGCTTGATTGAAGTCGGCGATAGCCGAATCGATCTCGCCCTTGGCAGCAAAGGCAATGCCGCGGTCGTTAAAGGCCAGCGCGTAAGCCGGGTTGATCTTCACCGCCTCGGTCGCTTCTTGGATCGAACGGTCGTAACCGCGCTGACCGCCAGCCAATGCACCGCGGGTAGGGGCCGTCGCCGGAGCGGGAGCATAGTCCGCCAGTTTGGTCAGTTGCTCGAAGTCCGCGAGTGCCCGCTCAAAGTCGGCCTTGTTGTAATAAGCCATGCCGCGATCATGGAAAGCGAAAGGGTCCTTCGGATTGAGCTTGATCGCCTGATCGAAGTTTTCGATCGCGCGGTCGTATTCCCGCCGGTCATAGTAGGCGTTGCCGCGATTGTAATAGGCGAACGCATAACTGGAATTGAGCTTGATGGCCTGATCGAAGTCAGCGATGGCGCGGTCCGTCTCGCCCTTGGTGCGATAGACAAAGCCCCGGTTGTTCAGTGCGACCGCGTTCTTGGGATCGAGCTGGATGACCTCTTCGAAATCGCGAAGAGCAGCGTCGACTTCGCCCTTGATGCCATAGGCGATGCCGCGGTCGTTGAATGCCTGCACGTCTTTGGGATTAAGCTTGACCGCCTGGGTCAAGTCTTGAATGGCGCGCGCATAGTCGCGCCTGTTGTAATAGGCATTGCCGCGGCTGCTATAGGCGAGCGCATACTTGGGATTGATCCTGATCGCCTGGTCGTAGTCGGCGATGGCGCGATCGGTCTCCGTCTTGCTGCGATAGGCGTTGCCTCGGCTGTAGAAGGCGCTGTCATAGTCCGGTTTTAGCCTGATGGCCTGCGTCAGATCCTGGATAGCGCGATCGTAGTCTCCCTTATCGTAATAGGCATTGCCCCGATTATTGAAGACGACCGGATCTTTCGGATTGATCTTGATCGCCTGTTCATAGTCGGCGATCGCGCGATCATAGTCGCGCTTTCCGTAATACGCATTGCCGCGATAGAAAAGCGCGCGGTCGAGGTTGGGATTGAGCTTGATCGCCTGGTCGAAGTCGCGGATGGCGCGATCGGTTTCACCTTTGCCGATATAAGCCATGCCGCGGTTGTTGAAGGCGAGGTTGTAGTCCGGCCTGAGCTTGATCGCCTGATCATAATCCTGAATGGCGCGATCGTTGTCGCCCTTGCTGGCATAAGCCATGCCGCGGTTGTTCAGCGCGAGATCGTTATTGGCATTGATCTTGATCGCCTGATCGAAATCTTGAATGGCGCGATCATTGTCACCCTTACTGACATAAGACATGCCGCGATCATTGAAGGCCGCGTCGAAGTCCGGCTTCAGCCTGATGGCCTGATCGTAGTCTTCGATGGCGCGATCGTATTTGCCTTTGGCCGCATAGGCGTTGGCGCGGTCATCATAAGCGCTGGCAAATTTTGGATCGATGCGAATTGCCTGATCGAAGTCCGCGATGGCGCGGTCATAGTCGGCCTTCGCGAAATAGGCCTCGCCGCGGCTGTTGAAAGCCACTGAGAATTTCGGGTCAATTTGAACCGCCTGATCGAAATCGCGGATAGCGCGGTCGTAGTCGCGCTTCTGATAATAGGCCAGGCCACGGTCGTGCAGCATCATCGTGTCTTTGGGAGTCAGCTTGATCGCCTGATCGAAATCAGGAATTGCCTTGTCGTAGGCGCGCTTCTGCGCATAGCCGTTGCCGCGATAATAAAAAGCGAGGGCGTTTTTTGAGTCGAGCTTGACGGTTTCGTCGAAGTCCGCGATCGCGCGGTCGATCTCACCTTTGGTGTGATAGGCGAAGCCGCGGTTGTAATAAGCCACGGCATTTTTCGGCTCCAGCCGGATGACCTGCCCAAAATCAGCGATGGCGCGATCGAAATCGCGCTTGTCGCGATGCGCCAGGCCGCGACTGAGATAGGCGGATTCATAGTTCGGATTGATTTTGATCGCCTGATCGAAATCGTAGACGGCGCGGTCGTAATCCCGCTTGTTTTGATAGCTTTTTCCGCGATTGAAGAACGCAATCGCAAATTTCGGATCAAGCCGGATCGCCTGGTCGAAATCTTGGATGGCGCGATCGATGTCGCCTTTGCTCACATAGGCAAGACCGCGAACGTTGAAGACAGCTGTGTAGTTCGGCTTGATGTTGAGCGCCTGGTTCAGGTCCTGAATGGCGCGGTCGTAGTCCTGCTTTTCGTAATAGAGGCTGCCCCGATTGAAATATGCGACGGGGTAATTTGGATTGAGCTTGATCGCCTGGTCGTAGTCGGCGATGGCGCGATCATAGTCGTTGCGCTCCCCATAGACCGCGCCGCGGTTGAAAAAAGCCAGCGAATTCTTCGGGTCCAGCTTGACTGCTTGGCTGTAATCCACGATCGCGCGATCGTCGTCGCCTTTGTCTTTATATGACAGGCCGCGGTTGTAGTAGGCGAGTGCGATCTTCGGATCGAGCTTGATCGCCTGGTCGAAGTCCTTGATGGCCTTGTCGATGTCGCCCTTCACCCGGTAGGTGATGCCGCGGTTGTAATAAGAGAGCGCATCTTTGGGATCGAGCTGAATGGCTTGGCTCAAATCCTGAATGGCCCGGTCATATTCGCGCTTGTCGTAATAGGCCACGCCGCGATCATAGAACGCGGTGGTGTATTTCGGATTGATCTTGATTGCCTGGTCGTAGTCTTGAATCGCGCGGTCGTGGTCGCGCTTGTCGTAATAGGCGTTGCCGCGGTTGTAGTAGGCAATCGCATAGGATGGCTTAAGCACGATCGCCTGGTCATAGTCCGCGATCGCGCGGTCCGGATTGCCCTTGTTGCGATAGGCAAGGCCGCGGTTGTTGTAGGCTTCCGGATCTTTGGGATTGACCTGGATGGCCTGATCGAAGTCCTGCAGCGCCTTATCGAGATCTCCCTTGGTGAAGTAGATCATGCCTCGCTGGCTGAGGGCGGGGCTGTAGCGCGAATCCGTCTTGATGGCTTGAGTCAGGTCCTGAATGGCGCGCTCATAGTCGTGCAGGTCTTTATAGGCGACGCCGCGTTGATAATAGCCATCGGGCTCGCGCGAATTGTTTTTGATATACTGATCGAAATCGGGAACGGCGCGATCCGGCTCTCCCTTGGCGGTGTAGGTCATGCCTCGGTGAAGCAGCGCCTGCATGAATTGCGAATTGAGCTTGAGCGCCTGATTGAAATCCGCAATGGCGCGTTCGTAGTCGCGCTTTTCGTGATAGGCCTTGCCGCGGCTGAAATACTCGGTCGAGTTTTTCGGATCGAGCTGGATCACCTGCGCGAAGTCTTGAATGGCGCGATCGAAGTCACCCTTCTCCATGTAGGACAGGGCGCGGTTGTGATAAGCGGCGGTATTCTTTGGATCGAGCTCAATCGCTTGGCCTAGATCCTCGATGGCCTTGTCGTTGTCGCCTTTTTCTCCATAGGCCGCGCCTCTGCTGCTCCAGGCGATCGAAAGATTCTGCGGCTTATCGTTCCCCGCTTCGATCACCGTCGTGCAACTGGTGATGCGCACAGCAACCTGCGTGTTTTTGCTGATGCAGGTGTTCCATAGCGGGTGCTGGGCCTGAGAGAATGCTGGCGCGGTAATCAGGGTAACCGCGGCTCCCAGAAGGATGCCATTGATGTGGCGAAGTTCGAACGTCATGCCGTTCCTCAATTTACGCAACTTATTACGCAACTAGGCGGGGTCCTCTCTTTCGCGGAGAGGCGCCTCGATTATTAAACCGAAGTGTAATACAATTGCTGAGGATTTGGCGGGTAACATTAATGCCGCGCCATATTTTTTGCTGCCACATTTGCCGTGCGGGACATGGGCCGGGCCAAGCGGTTGACGGCCACAATGTATAGCCGGGTTGTGGCCGGCAGGTGACGTGCGGCGGCGCGTCGGAACGTCGCGCCGTTAACCCGGGCTGGCCCTGCGGCTGGCCGCGGATGGAACTTTTGAGCCTGCCATTAATTATTAATACCGGAGATTTCCGGCGATCTCCGATGTTCTGGCGTCTATCTCGAAACCCGATTACAACCACATTATCCGCTGGCGATAGCGCGTAAAAAAGCCTGCTATCGCCGCTTCGTCGGGCGTGGGGGCGCCCAGCGGAAGTTTGGCGTGCAGCGCTATGAATCTGGTCCTGATCAAGATGTTCGCAACGGCGCTGGCGCTGGGCCAAGTTACGACCCGGCCTGACGCCATCAAAACGGAATTTGACCCGGTTTACGACCAGGCCGAGGTGGTCGATATCCTGAGAGACGGCTGCGCGCATATGCGCAAATCCTTCGACGTCGAGGATATCAATCTCGACGAACTGATCAAGACCGCCATGGACGACCCTTATGTCGCCGCCGGCGAGATTAAGAGTTTTCGCGGCATCAATTTTGACGACTTGCTCGTGGCCTACAAGGAATTCTGCACCAAGGATGAGCCGGAGACCTCGCGCTTCGACATTGGCGAGGTCATAAAATTCTATAATCAGACGGTCGCCAACCTTCCCGACCACATGCAGCTCAAGGGGCTCAAGCTGCCGGGGACGACGGAAGTTCTCGACGGTAAGGGCAACCGTTTCGCCGAATTGTTCGAATCCGACCATCGCCGGGTCTGGGTGTCGCTCGATGAAATACCCGACTATGTACAGAAGGCTTTCGTGGCCGCGGAGGACAAACGCTTCTATCAGCACCACGGCATCGACGAGCGCGGGCTGATCCGTGCATTCATCACCAATTTGGCGGATCCCGGCCGGCCGCAAGGTGGCTCTACGATCACGCAGCAGGTGGCAAAGAACCTGCTGGTGGGCGATGAGGTCAGCTACGAGCGCAAAATCCGCGAAATGATCGAAGCTGTGCGCCTGGACCGTGCGCTTAGCAAAAACGAAATTCTCGAAGTTTACATAAATTCCATTTATCTTGGACGCGGCGCCTGGGGCATCGACATGGCCGCCAACGCTTACTTCAAAAAACCTGCATCGGAGCTCACCATCGCCGAGGGCGCGTTCCTGGCGGGAATGGCGAAAGGTCCCGCTTCCTTCAACCCCGATCGTTTTCCTGCCCGCGCCCGCGCCCGTCTCGCTTACGTCCTTAAACGCATGGAAGAGGACAAATGGATTGGTGAGGGACAATACACCCAGGCGATGAGTTCGCCGCCGCGCGTCGCTCTTTATGAAAAGCCGCATCGCCGGGCTGGGTTCCATTTTGTCGACCATCTCGTACACGAAGCAAAGACGCTCGTGGGCATGCAATCGCTCACGGTAGATTCCTTCGTTGTCCGCTCGACCATCAATCAGAAGCTGCAACAGGCCGCCGAATCGGCGCTGCAAGAAGGCCTCGCGCGCTACGAGATCGATAGCGACCGGACAAAGTTCGAGGCGCCGGAAACGAATTTGGCACAAGCTATCCAGCGCATCGACGCGGAACAGAAAACCCGTGCGCTTAGGCGCAACGGCGTGGCACGGTCATTGTGGCAGATGGCGTTGCAGCAAGCGCAGCTCCCGCTCTACGACGTGCATTGGACGCCAGCCATTGTGCTCGACAAGCGAAACAGCGAGGGCGGCCGCATTCGGGTCGGCTTGCCCGACGGGCGCACGATGCCGCTGGTGACGCACAAGGAAGCGGATCGCCGCAAGCTCGACCAATATGACGTGATCTATATCAAGGAGATCGAGAGCAAGAATAAAGAGGAAACCTATGCCGAATTGCGCGTGCGGCCCAAGGTGGAAGGCGCGGCTATCGTGCTGGAAAATAAAACCGGCCGCATCCTGGCCATGGTCGGAGGCTTCTCCTATCCGCTCAGCCAGCTCAACCGCGCGACCCAGTCGAAACGCCAGCCCGGCTCGTCCATCAAGCCGCTGACTTACCTCGCCGCATTACATCGCGGATTGCAGCCGGACACGCTTGTTCTGGATGCTCCCGTCACGTTGCCCCCGATCGGCGACACCGGCACGAGCGTATCGAACAAATACTGGAGCCCGAAGAATTACGAGGGCGGCTCGCGCGGGGTCATGACGTTGCGCAGCGCCCTGGAAAATTCCCGCAATCTTGTGACGGCGCGCCTGCTGAAGGGCGGCATCGACGAGAATCCAAGGGAAAGCCTGTTCAAGATCTGCGACTTGGCCGAGGAAGCGCACCTCTATCCGGAATGCATGCGTCTTTATCCTTTCATCCTTGGGGCACAAGCTATTCGCATGATCGACCTGGCCGGTTTCTACGCAGCGATCGCGAGCGAGGGCGCCTATCACGCGCCATACGCAATTGAATCCATCGACCAGAAGGACCACGAAATCTACCGCCACCCGGATGCGCCGCCGACCTGGCTCGCCGACGGCGATCGCGTCGCCTTCTATCAGCTTAGGACCATCCTGGAAGGTGTCGTGGCGCGCGGCACGGCGGCGTCCGCGATGGGCCATCTGGCTCAATATGTCGGCGGGAAGACGGGGACGACCGACAACGAAAACGACACCTGGTTTGCATCCTTTACCAGCGACGTCACCGTCGTCGTGTGGGTCGGTTATGACAACCTCAGCGGACGCCGCACGCTCGGCCAGGGCGCAACGGGGGGCCATGTAGCCGCGCCGATCGCGGAGCCCATTATCCAGGCAAGCTGGCTTTATCAGGCGCCGAAAAAGTTGCTTCCGCCGCCGTCTCCGGAAGCGCAGCGCAACCTCCGCGCGGTCCAGGTGGGTGGCCGCGGCGAAGGATATACTGAGTACCTGCGGACCAACGGGGCGGGCCACGTGGTGGAAACGAAATATGCCATTGTCGGCAAGTATGCGGCTTCGGACGAAGGCCGCGAATACGACTCTCAGGCCGCTTCGCAAGGCATCCCGGCGCCACGCGCCGGTGGCTTGTCACGAAGCACGATATCGCGAGAGGAAGATCGATAAACGTTGGGGCCAGACGCGGGCTTATTTCAGCAAACCTTCAGAGAGATGATGATTATGTGGATGCGCAATACGGTTTTTCTGGTCGCGATCGCGGCTTCGGCTGGCGCTGCCCAAGCGCAGGAGTTTGAGGTCGTCAAAGTACCTTCCGTCGTCAATGCTCCTGTCGATCAGTTGAAGCCCCAGACGATCATTTTTAACGACCACCGGGAAGACCCGCTGTTCGAATCCGGCAGCGGCTTCATCCGTTTCGAAGAATGGGGAAAATCGCTGCCGGTGCAGAAACAATTCCTCAGCCTGTTCCCGAACTTTACCGAGGGCATGACCACCAAGACCGTGGAGGGGATGAGCACAACCTACAAGGACAAGATCCAGCTCTATATCGCCGAGGCGCGTTTCCTTTTGCCCAAGCCGGCTGCGTCCATCGACCTCAAGCGCTATGCGACGCTCGCCTTCCTGGAAAAGCTCGACCCATCGATCAAGCACCAGGTCATTGCGCCCGCCGATGTTAAAATCCTCAATGAAGAGCGGAACTGGAATAACCGCAATCCCCAGCGGCAATGGTGCGAGGGCAGCACTGTCACCTTATGCATCCGCTCTCGCTACGCCCTCGAAGGCAAGATCCCGATGGGTATCGCGCTCGCCAACAAGCTGCGCGATGCCGACAGGAAGCTCAACGACTACATTGAATTCGAAAACGAGCTTCGCGTGCTGCCGCCGGGCGAATTCGACGAAGCGGCGGTGAAAAAGCTCACCGGCATTGACACTCCCGTCGCCTCGGTGCTTGAGCAGAACATATTTGCGGTGAACCAGATCGTGCGGTTCGGGAAATTTGTCGCGATCCTGCAACCGCATCCAACCAATCCCAACAACACGGTTGTAACCGGGATGGTTGCCCTCGCGGTCGGCTCCTCCACGCTGGAGATGAAAAAGAACTACGAGGACGTGCCGGTATTGCGCAACCTGGTGCCGGTGCAGGTGCTGCTTGGCAACAGCTCCTTCAACACGGGGAATTCTCTCAGCGCCGGCTTGCCCGCCTACGCGCGCAACCGCATCAAGGCGGTGGCGGAGACGCTCAGTCGGGATTGAAGAGCGGGCAAGCCCGTCTACTGACGCCAATGTAAGCGTCTTATTTCGTGCCCATTGATAGTTACCTCTCCCCGTGCGCGGGCATAAAAAAATAAACTTATCCCCGCGCTGCAAATCGCACTTATCTTTCCCGCGCTCGGTTCGCTGAGGGGCGTCATCTAGAGACGTTCGGATGGCGGAGCCGGGTGCGGTGCCCGCGGCTGTGGCTCGTAACCACGGACTCGGGCGGCGCCGAACCCCGACCCCCGGCCACTACGAGCCGGGCGCAAGGAGCTTGCAGCCGGAATGTGCCGCATGGCTGCCGGCGAGCGCGGGACGGACGCCGGAAAGCACCGCGGTGGAGCGCCGAAGGGCGTGCGCCTTTTCCAAAAGGAAAGGCGCGCCGTGGTCGCAAGGCCGCGGCTCTTTGAAGTTTGAAGCGCCCTCTCGGCGCTCCGCTCCCCTCGCTTTTTTGCGGG
>Ga0080064_1001485_pt1 | contig 46849 bp, 42 predicted proteins | sample Subgrocontami54m_FD_69260 | JGI IMG/M metagenome (GOLD analysis project Ga0080064, IMG submission 69260) | Subsurface groundwater microbial communities from S. Glens Falls, New York, USA - GMW46 contaminated, 5.4 m (SPADES assembly) (version 2) ...
GCGTCCCCGCCCGCCCCCCCCCCCCCCCTCCCCGGGGGGGGGGGGGGCCCCCCTCCCCGCTGGGCGGGGCGGGGGGGGGGGCCGCAGCCCGCCGTCGTCGACTCCCACCACGCGACCCACCCCAGCGTTCCCTCTCCCCCTTGTGGGAGAGGGAAAGGCCCGAAGGGCCAGGGAGAAGGACACAGCCCGCCGTCGCCACCCCCACCACACGAACCGCCCCAACGTTCCCTCTCCCTCTCCCTCGCCGTCGCCGACCCCCTATCACCCTGCCCAAACACGTCCCTCTCCCCCCTGTGGGAGAGGGACAGGCCCAAAAGGCTAGGGAGAGGGGTGCCATTCGCCGTGATCCGTGCCCCCACCACACGAACCGCCCCAACGTTCCCTCTCCCCCTGAGGGAGAGGGACAGGTCGTCCCAGCAGGACGACCAGGGTGAGGGCCACAGCTCGCCATTGGCACCGGCCCCCACCACGCGACCCACCCCAGCGTTCCCTCTCCCCCTGTGGGAGAGGGACAGGCCCGAAGGGCCAGGGAGAGGGGTCCGACACAATGTTTCACGTGAAACATCCGTTCTATTTCGAGTTCACGAACCCCCTGCTATACTGCCCCCGATACGAGAACAGAGAAGACCGGACCTGGGGCCGCGAGGCCTCAAATTTATGTCCGGGAGGATTGTGATATGACCATGGCTGCCCCTACCTCATCCGTCTCCATGAAGGCGCTCCTCGAAGCAGGCGTTCACTTCGGCCACCAGACGCACCGCTGGGACCCGAGGATGAAGCAGTACATCTTCACCGAGCGCAACAAGATCCACATCATCGATCTCCAGCAGACCGTCCCGCTGCTCAAGCAGGCGATGGACTTCGCGCGCGCCGTCGCATCGCGCGGCGAAACAATCATCTTCGTCGGCACGAAGAAGCAGGCGCAGGAGTCGATCGAAAACGAAGCGACGCGCTGCGGCATGCCGTACGTCACGAACCGCTGGCTCGGCGGTACCCTGACGAACTTCCAGACCATGGAGAGCCGCATCGACCACCTGATCCGCCTCGAAGACCGGCGCGACCGCGGCGAGCTGGGCCTCCTCATCAAGAAGGAAGCCGGCAAGCTGATGGAAGAGATCGAGAAGATGAACCGCTACTTCGGCGGCATCAAGAGCATGAAGCGGCTGCCGGGCGCGCTCTTCATCGTCGACCCGCCCATGGAGCGCATCGCCGTCACCGAAGCGCTCCGAATGCGCATCCCGATCATCGCCATGTGCGACACGAACTCCAATCCGGACGAGGTCGACTACCCGATCCCCGCGAACGACGACGCGATCCGCGCCGTCAAGCTCATCGCCAGCAAGATCGGCGATGCGGTGCTCGAAGGCCGCAACCTGCAGGGCTACGCGGCCGAGGCCGACGATACCGAAGGCCTCGACATGGCGTCCATCGCCACCGGCACCTTCTCGGCGTCGCCCGAAGATGAGCCGAAGCAGGCGAGCTACGGCGACCAGACCGCCGCGCCGCAGGCCTGATCCGCCGCGCGAAGACCAGCAAACCAATCGAAGAGAGGAAGACGGACGTGGCAGTAACAGCAGACGCGGTGAAGCAGCTTCGCGACCTTTCGGGCGCGGGCGTCATGGACTGCAAAAAGGCGCTCGACGAGACCGGCGGCGACGTCGAGAAGGCCGTCAAGGTCCTGCGCGACAAAGGGATCGCCAACGCCGAGAAGAAATCCGGCCGCGAGACCGGGCAGGGACTGGTCGACTCCTACATCCACGCCGGCGGGCGCATCGGCGTACTCGTCGAAGTGAACTGCGAGACGGACTTCGTCGCCCGCACCGAACAGTTCAAGAGCCTCGTGCACGACATCGCGCTCCAGATCGCCGGCATTCCGACGACGCTCGTGATCACCGAAGACCAGCTCCCGCCCGACGCCGAGGGCACGCCCGAAGAAACGGTGCTGATGAAGCAGACGTTCCTCAAGGACAGCTCGCGCACCATCGAGCAGCTCGTGAAGGAAGCGATCGCGCACACGGGCGAGAACATCCGCATTCGCCGCTTCACGCGCTTCGAACTCGGACAGTAGGAGCCGGCATGGGCGAAGTGCCGTACAAGCGCATCCTGCTGAAAGTCAGCGGCGAAGCCCTCATGGGCCCCGCTGCCTTCGGCATCGACCCGGCCACCGTCAACAGCATCGCCACGCAGATCAAAGCCGCCTGCGACCTCGTGCAGGTCGCCGTCGTCGTTGGCGGCGGCAACTTCTGGCGTGGCGCGACGGCCAGTCACACCGGCATGGACCGCGCCACCGCCGACTACGCCGGCATGCTCGCGACCGTCATCAGCGGCCTCGCCCTGCAAGACGCCATCGAGCACGTCGGCGGCGACGTCCGCATGCAGACGGCGATCCCGATCCAGCAGGTCGCCGAGCCCTACATCCGGCGCCGCGCGATCCGCCACCTCGAGAAACACCGCGTCGTCATCTTCGCCGCCGGCACCGGTAACCCGTACATGACCACGGACACCGCCGCGGCGCTGCGGGCGATCGAGATCGACGCTGACGTCCTGCTCGTAGCCAAGAATCGCGTCGACGGCGTGTACGACGCCGATCCCCGCAAGCAACCCGGCGCGCGTCGCTTCTCTAGGCTCTCCTACATGGATGCGCTCAGCCGCCGCCTCCAGGTGATGGACAGCACGGCTCTTTCGCTCTGCATGGAGAACGAGCTGCCGATCGTCGTATTCGATGTCGCTTCGCCGAATGGCATCGTCGATGCCGCGCGAGGCGTCGAGATTGGCACGCGTGTCGGCTCGGACGCGTCCTTGCTCGAGCCGGCGAAGGCATAGCCGCACGACCCAGGCACGGCCGGCATCTCGCCCGCCGCGCGCGTGCGGTACCATGAGCCCGTTTGGAGGAGTCACCGCCCATGATCGACGCGAGCTTGAATGACGCCGAGCACCGGATGCAGAGCGCCGTGAGCGCGCTGGACCGCGACCTCGAGACGGTGCGCACGGGCCGCGCCCGCCCCTCGCTCGTGGAGTCGCTCAAAGTCGACTACTACGGCACACCCACGCCGCTCAACCAGATGTCCGCGATCAACTCGCCGGAGCCGCGGCTGATCACCATCCAGCCATGGGACAAGGGCCTCCTCTCCGCCATCGAGAAGGCGATCCAGAAGTCCGATCTGGGCCTCACCCCGACGAACGACGGCAACATCATTCGCCTCGTCGTCCCGCCGCTAACCGAGGATCGCCGCAAGGAGCTCGTCAAGACGGTGCACAAGAAGGCTGAGGAAGCACGCGTAGCCGTCCGCAACGTGCGGCGCGATTCGCTCGACCACCTGCGCAAGGCGCAGCATGACAAAACAATCACCGACGATGAAGAGCGCGGAGCGCAGGCGCGGCTGCAGAAGATCACCGACAAGTACGTCGCCGAAGTCGACAAGCACGGGCACGCGAAGGAACAAGAGCTGCTCGAAGTGTAGGCGCGGTCAGGCGATGCGCCCGGCACGGGCGTCGCGCTCCGCGACAGATTGAGCCAACGTGCGACTACGTCAGAAAGCCAAACCCGCCAACGGTCACGCTCCTAACGGAGCGCTGCCGCCCGCCGCCCCGCTCGCGCCCATCGCCGCCGCGGCGCCGAAACCCCATGCGCATCCCGTGCCGCGCCACGTCGCGCTGATCATGGACGGCAACGGCCGCTGGGCGAAGCAACGCGGCCTCTCGCGCCAGGCGGGACACCGCGCCGGCACCGAGAACATCCGCCGCATCATCCAGTCCTTCGGCGAGCGCGGCGTCGAGGTGCTGACGCTGTACGCGTTCTCCACCGAGAACTGGACGCGGCCCCGCCGCGAAGTCTCCGCGCTGATGCGCCTGATCCCGCGCGTCATCAACCGCGAGATCAAGGAGCTCCACAAGAACGGCGTCCGGCTCGTCCACATCGGCCGGCTGGACCCGCTGGAACCGAAGATCCGCGAGAAGGTCGAGCAAGCGATCGAGCTGACGAAGGACAACCGCCGCATGACGGTTGCGCTCGCCTTCAACTACGGCGGCCGCGACGAGATCATCGACGCGGTGCGGCGCATCGTAAGCGATGGCGTAAAGCCGGAGCGCATCGACGAAGCGCTCTTCGCCTCGTACCTCTACACGTCGGAGATCGGCGATCCCGACCTCATCGTGCGCACTGCCGGCGAGATGCGGCTCTCGAACTTCCTCCTCTGGCAGTCGGCCTACGCCGAGTTCTACGCCACGCCTACGCTCTGGCCGGACTTCGACGAGGCCTCGATCGACGCCGCACTCGACGCGTACGCCAGCCGCGAGCGGCGATTCGGCGGCACAGAGGCGTCGTCGAACGCCGCGAAGCCCCGCAAGCCCAGGTGAGCCCTCTCCAACAGCGCATCGCCAGCGCGGCGGCCGGCGTGCCCGTGATCATCGGCATCATCTACCTGGGCGGCAACTGGTACGTCGCCGCCGTCGCCGTCGCGCTCGCCATCGCCTCGATCGAGTTCAACCACGCCCGCCGCGACTGGATCGAGCCGGTTTCGGTGCTCACGGCGCTGCTCGTCGCGGGCGTCGCCGTCGGCGCGCACACGGGCGACTATCGCTTCTACGTCTGGATGGGCGCCGCGCTCGCCATCCCGCCGATCGCCGCTGCGCTCTTCCCGACGGATGACGGTGCGCTCGAAGATGCCGTCTGGATCGCCTTCGGCGTCACGTACGTCGGCATCCTCGGCAGCTTTCTCGTGCAGCTCCGCGACGTCCCCGACGGCCGCTCGTGGGTCTACCTGGCGGTGCTCAGCACGTTCGCCGTCGATACCGCCGCATTCTTCACGGGCCGCGCGATCGGCCGCAGGCTGCTCGCGCCCAGCATCAGCCCCAAGAAGACATGGGAGGGGCTGGTCGGCGGTTGGGGCGCGGGCTTCGCCGCGGTCGTGACGCTCGGCATCGCGTTCGACCTCACCACGGAGCCGTGGAAGCTGGCGCTGCTCGGACTGCTCCTGCCCCTGGCCGCCGCCGCCGGCGATCTCGCGGAGTCCGCCATGAAGCGCCGGATGCACATCAAGGACGCCAGCGAGCTGATACCAGGCCACGGCGGCGTCCTCGATCGCCTCGACTCCATCCTCTTCACCTTCGCACTGGTCTACGTCTTCACGCAGGTCGTGCTGTGAGATCGTTTGGTGCCACGCCATCGCGCCACCAGCGCGCACCGGCGTGGGCGCAACGGGTTGCGCCCCCACAGCACAGCACCACCCTCCCCTCCCCCTTCGTGCTCTTCGTGCCCTTAGTGGATCGTCGCCCCTCCTTCTCCCCTTCGCGCCCTTCGTGATTCCCGTCCTCCCCTCTGCGTAATCTGCGAAATCTGCGGTTCCCGTCGGCCAAATGCAAGAACTGCATACCCGCCTGAGCGGGAGCGCGCCTCGAAGCGCCGCGTATGGTACCGTGATCGCATGACCGCAGCCGCCAAAGGCGTCGCGATTCTCGGCTCCACGGGCTCAATCGGGCGCCAGACGCTCGACGTCATCCGCCACCTCCCCGGCCGCTTCCGCGTCGTCGCCCTCGCCGGCGGCAGCAACCACACGCTCCTCGAAGATCAGTCGCGCGAGTTCCATCCGGACTTCGTCTGGTGCCAGAACGCCGAGCGTCACATGGACCTGAAGGCCGCGTCCGGCAATAAGACCCGCTGGGCGACGATGGAGGAGATGGCGGCGCATCCCGACGTGGATATCGTCGTGATTGGCACGGCCGGCGCCGCTGGACTCGGCCCGACGATCGCCGCCTTACGAGCGGGGAAAGCCGTCGCGCTCGCCAACAAGGAAGTGCTGGTCATGGCGGGGCAGATCATCACGCGCGAAGCGGAGCGCGGCCGCGGCGAGCTGCGGCCCGTCGACAGCGAGCACAGCGCCATCTGGCAGTGCCTCTGGGGCGAGGACATCGCCTCCGTCGAGAAACTGATCCTCACGGCATCCGGCGGCGCCTTCCGCGACGTGCCCGTGCGCGATCTCGATCGCGTGACGCCGCGCGACGCGCTGCGCCATCCGACCTGGGACATGGGCCGCAAGATCACGATCGATTCCGCGACGCTGATGAACAAGGGCTTCGAGGCGATCGAGGCGCGCTGGCTCTTCGACGTACCGATGGCCCGCATCGAGATCGTCATGCATCGTGAGAGCATCATCCACTCGCTCGTCGAGTACATCGACGGCAGCGTGAAGGCCCAACTGGGCGAGCCGGACATGCGGCTGCCCATCCAGTGCGCGCTGAGCTACCCGGAGCGCATGGCCGGCGACGTGCCGAGGCTGAACCTGGCGCGATTGAAGACGCTGAACTTCGGCGACGTCGACCTGGGCCGCTACCCCTGCCTGCGCCTCGCGCTGGAGGCCGGCGCGAAAGGCGGCACGTGGACGGCCGTACTGGCAGCGGCCGACGAGGTGGCGGTCGAGCAGTTCGCGCTGGGCGCGATCGGCTTCACCGATATCCCGAAGGTAGTAGATTCCGCCCTCTCGGCGCATTCGGGCGCGGCCGACCCTTCTCTAGAAGCGATCCTCGAAGCTGACGCCTGGGCGCGCGCCTTCGCGATGGAGCGCGTGCGCGCAGCCCAGCCGGTGGCCCGCGCACGATGAACCGCAGTCCGCAGCCAAACGTAAATGCATATGAGCCCCGAACGCACGGGGCGGGCGAGGCGATGTGACGGTACTGACGCAATCCATCCTGCCGTTCTTCGGCATTCTGCTGGGGCTGCTCGTGGTGCACGAGGCGGGTCACTACATCACGGCGAAGATGTTCGGCGTGAAGGTGCTGGAGGCCGGCATCGGCCTGCCGCCGCGCCTGTTCGGCTTTCGCTGGCGCGAGACCGACTACACCGTCAATGCCATCCCGCTGGGCGCGTTCGTCCGCATGCTCGGCGAAGAGGACCCATCCGACCCGCGGAGCCTGGCCGCCCAGCCGAAGTGGAAACGCACCGTGATCATCGGCGCCGGCGTGTTCATGAACCTCATCCTCGCGATCACGCTGTTCAGCGCGGGCCTGATGATCCCGCACACCGTCTCCGTCGCCGGCGCGAAGATCGGCGACGTCGTGCCGAACAGCCCCGCGGCCAACTCCGATCTTCGCCCGGGCGACCAGATCCTCGCCGTGAACGGACGCCACGTCGACAGCCAGCAGGACGCCTCCTACCTCCTGCGCCTCAACCAGGGCTCGAACATCGACCTGACGGTCAAGCGCACTGACCCTCGCACGGGGCCGGCGACGCTGAACAAATCCGTGTACTCGCGCTGGAACCCCAAGTCGTACAACGACGCGTGCGGCGTCGTCCGGTCACAGGGTCCGATCGGCATCACCGTGGGGCCGGCCTTCACGCAGAGCACCACGACGACGGCCGCCGAACGAGCCAAGATCGAGGCGCAGTCCGAGAAGAATTTCACCGACTACAAGAAGCAGCTCGGCAGCGGCGCGCCGGCATCGTGCATCGGAGGCTCGGCGTTCGGCTTCCGTCCGCTCACCGCTGGTCAGTGCGATGGCCTGGGTGACCCGCAAGCCAAGGCAGAGGCGGAAGCACTCAAGGCGCGCCTCTTCGCGACCACCGACTTCCCGTGCTATCAGTTCTCCGCACCGCAGGCGTACGTTGTGCCGACCGAACGCCGCAGCGAGCCTCCGTGGACGGCGATCCCGCACGGCGCGCGGCTCAGCTTCGAATCGCTGGTCCTGGCGCGCAATCAGATCTGGGGCGTCATCCGCGGCTTCGGCGACTCGCCCTTCACCGGTCCGGTGGGCATCGCCCAGGCCACCGGCGAGGTGGTCGACCAGGCGGGATGGCTCTCGCTGCTGAATTTCGCCGCGCTGATCAGCATGAGCCTGGCGATGCTGAACGCGCTGCCGATCCCGATGGTCGATGGCGGGCGGTTGGCGTTCATCTTCGTCGAGTTCTTGCGGCGCGGTAAGCGCGTCGCTCCGGAGAAGGAAGCATTGGTACACTTAGCCGGATTCGCGGCGATGCTGCTGTTCGCGGCCGTGATCACGTTCTTCGACATATCGCGCATCGTCAACGGAGAAAGCCTGCTGAAATGATGAGCCCGCGACGCACGTCCAAGCCCGTATTCGTCCGCGATGTGCAGGTCGGCGGCGACGCGCCGATCGCCGTGCAGTCGATGTGCTCGACGATCACCGAGAACGTCGATGCGACCGTGGTGCAACTCGACCAGCTCAAGGAGGCGGGCTGCGACATCGTCCGCATCGCCATCCCGGACAAGGCCGCTGCGGACGCGGTGCCGGAGATCGTCAAGCGCACGCCGCTGCCGATCATCGCCGATATCCACTTCGACTACCGCTGGGCGCTCGCGGCGATCCGCGGCGGCTTCGACGGGCTGCGCCTCAATCCCGGCAACATCCGCGACGCCGAGAAGGTGCAGCAGGTCGCCCGCGAGGCGAAAGAGCGCAACATGCCGATCCGCATCGGCGTCAACGCCGGCTCGCTGCCGCCGATCCGCGCGCTCGCCGACGGCGAGCTGCCGCCATCGCTACCGGACCGCATGGTCGAGGCGGCGCTCTGGGAGATCAAGGTCCTCAACGAGGCCGACTTCGACGACATCAAGATCTCGATGAAGGCGTTCGACGTGCCGACGATGGTCGAGGCGTACCGCCGCCTCGCGAAGCTTGTGCCGTACCCCCTGCACCTGGGCGTCACGGAGGCCGGCACGCCGCGCGCGGGCTCGGTGCGCAGCGCGATCGGCATCGGCATCCTGCTGGCGGAGGGCATCGGCGACACGATCCGCGTGTCGCTCGCCGCCGACCCGGTCGAGGAGGTGCCCATCTGCTGGGACATCCTCAACACGCTCAACCTCCGCAAGCGCGGGGCGACGCTCGTCGCCTGCCCGACGTGCGGCCGCATCGAGATCGAGCTGATCCCGCTGGCCAACAAGGTGGAGGAGCACTTCACCAAGCGCGGCAAGATCCTCACCGTCGCGGTGATGGGCTGCGTCGTCAACGGCCCGGGCGAGGCGAAGATGGCCGACCTGGGCATCGCCGGCGGCAAAGGCCGAGGCGTCATCTTCCGCAAAGGCGAAATCGTCAAGACGGTCGACGAGCCGGAGTTCATGAGCGCGCTCATCGAAGAGGGCGAGAAGATCATCGCCGAGATGGAAGCCGGCACGTACACCGCCGTCAGCCACACGATGGACGACGTGATCCCGCTGATGGAAGTGCCCGCACGGTAGGTTGTCGGTGGTAGGTGGTAGGTTGTAGGGTCGCCGGCTGGCGGCCCTTTCTGTTGGAGGGGACATGAGCACATTGAACTCGCTGTACTACGAGGCTCGCGACGCAGACGGCACCAGCCGGGCGAGGTTGATCCACGTCGCGGAAGATCTTGCCGACGGAGAGGTGATGATCGAGCTTCGCGGCGTCCCTGTTCACGCCTACGTGAGTGGCGATGCGATCGAGTTGAGACTTCCTCTGAAGATTTGGGCGGCTATCCGCGTACACACATCGCCGAACGAGCGGTATCTCACGATCACTGACGAAGAGTTGCGCGCCGAAGCCGAACAGTGGGTCAAACGCCGCATCCAGGAGTTCGATCCGGCCCGCCCGATTACGGGCATTGCGGGTGCCGCCCAAGCTGGCATGGCATCGGATCCCGCCGACGTCCAGATCGAACGATACATCAGGTACTACAAGGGCGTGCGGGACGGCGACGGCCCCAACGAAACAGAGGAGTGAGGTTCGCGCAGTGCCCAAGAAGCGCCCCGCCTCCCACGATGTCTCCCGCCTCAAGATCCTCTCCGCCGGCGACGAGCAGCCGTTTCTCGCCTGCGTCTCGGAGCTGCTGGCGTCCGGCGATCGCCTCGCGCGCGAAGCGGCGCTCGAAGCGCTGTTGGAACGGCCGCTGCCGCAACTTCGCGAGCAACTGCGCACGCTGTACTTCGAGATAGACGCGGACGGCCAGAAACGCGATCCAGGCGCACACCTCCGTACGAGGATCGCACAACTGCTACTAGCTGGTGAAGATCCGCGCGACATCGATATCGCGCTGCGGGCGGCGGACACACACGAATCATCCATGGGTGTCGACGGCACATCCAATCTTCGTGCGGTCGGCCTCAAGATCATCGCGTCGGCTGATCCAGACCTCTTCCCGTACGTCGCGGCCGAGCACGTGAACGATTCGAGCACGTTCTCGCCAGAGCCAGCGAACACTGCCCTGCAGCTGCTCGCCTCGACCGGTCACGAAGTCAGCGTGTACCAATGGATCGTGTCCGGCGTCCACGATCCTGCCCTGATCGAAGCGGCGATTGATCTGCTCCAAGACGCACCCGCGATCGTCATATCGCGATGCCTCGCGCAACTCACGACCGGAGCCGTCGAAACGAAGGATGAGCCGCTCCTCACCAAACTCGCGGAGACGATCGTCGAGCGGGAACTCGAAGACACCTATCCCGCGCTCGTCTCCATCGTGCGATCCGCCATCAGTAACGAGCTCTACAGCTACCTCGCGCTGCTCCTCGCCGGCACGAACCGTCCGGTGCTGCTCGCCGTCCTCGATGCGCAATTGGAAAACGACATCCGCCGCAGACCGCTGATTCTCGATGCGCTCCGCGTCCGAACCACTCCGGAGCAAGCAGCGATCCTCAAACGTTGGGAGGAACCCGCAGACTGACATCGGTTCTGTCATGCTGAGCAACGCGAAGCATCTTGCTCGCCTAGGCCCAGTGCCACGCGAACAAGATCCTTCGCTTCGCTCAGGATGACAGTGGATCTCCGCCGCAACGCCAGCGGCGGCACCATCGATCGCGTCATCTCGCGCCTCGATCGCGGCTTTCGTACACTGCCCCCATGCCGAAGTACATCCTCGCGCTCGATCAGGGCACCAGCAGCTCGCGCGCGATCCTCTTCGACCACGACGGCGCGCCCGTCGCGCAGGCGGCGTTCGAGTTCCCGCAGATCTACCCGCAGCCGGGCTGGGTCTCGCACGATCCGGAGGCGATCTGGTCGTCGCAGCTGGAAGCTGCCCGCAAGGCGCTTGCCGACACGAACACACCCGCCGATGAGATCGCCGCGATCGGCATCACCAACCAGCGCGAGACGACGATCGTCTGGGATCGGGCGACGGGCCGCGCCATCAACGACGCCGTCGTCTGGCAGTGCCGGCGCACGGCCGCCATCTGTGAGGAGCTGCGCGCGCGCGGACTCGATGCGGAGGTGCGCTCTCGCACGGGCCTGCTGATCGATGCGTACTTCTCCGGCACGAAGGTGCGTTGGCTGCTCGATAACAGCGGCGACGGCATGCAGCGGCGCGCCGAGTCCGCGGAGCTGGCGTTCGGCACTGTCGACTCATGGCTGATCCACAGGCTCACCGGCGGCCGCGAGCACGTCATCGATGCGACGAACGCGTCGCGCACGATGCTGTACAACCTGCGCGAGGGCCGCTGGGACAGCTTCATGCTCAACGAGTTGAACATCCCGGCGGCGATGATGCCGTCGGTCGTCGACAGCAGCGGCGTTATCGCCGAGACCGACGCGTCGATCTTCGGCCGCGCGATCCCGATCGCGGGCGTTGCCGGCGACCAGCAGGCCGCACTCTTCGGGCAGGGCTGCTTCGAAGCGGGCAGCGCCAAGAATACGTACGGCACCGGCTGCTTCATCCTACAGCACACTGGCGACCGGCCCGTGTTCTCGCAGAACGGCCTGCTGACCACCGTGGCGTCGCGCATCGCGGGCGAGCAGCGCTTCGCCGTCGAAGGCAGCGTGTTCATCGCCGGCGCCGCGGTGCAGTGGCTGCGGGACGGGCTCGGCATCATCAAGACGGCCGCCGACAGCGAGGCGCTCGCGGCGTCCGTCGTTTCGAGCGATGGCGTGTACGTCGTGCCGGCGTTCGCGGGGCTAGGCGCGCCGCACTGGGACATGTACGCGCGCGGCACGATCGTCGGCATCACGCGCGGCACGACGGCGGCCCACATCACGCGCGCGACGCTCGAGTCGATCGCGCTGCAAACGCTCGACATCGTCGAACTGATGGAGCGCGAGACGGGCGTGCGTATGCACGAGCTCCGCGTCGATGGCGGCGCCGTGGCGAACGATCTGCTGATGCAGATCCAGGCCGACGTGCTGCAGCGGCCCGTCGTGCGTTCGGCGACGGCCGAAACGACAGCGCTCGGCGCCGCATATCTTGCCGGGCTCGCCGTCGGATTCTGGCGCGACGAGACGGAGATCGCGAAGATCCGGCGCGACGGCGGCCGGTTCGAGCCGCGCATGCCGGCGTCCGAGCGCGACATACTCATCGACGGCTGGCACCGCGCGCTCGAGCGCGCGATGGGCTGGGCAGCCCCCGACGCCACGCGAAGCACCGCATTGTGAGGCCATCGCTCGGCGACATCGCGAAGCAGAAGTTTGACGTGATCGTCATCGGCGGCGGCATCAACGGCGCCGGCGTCGCGCGCGAGGCGGCGCTGCACGGCTACCGCACACTGCTCGTCGAGCGCAACGACTTCGGCGCCGGCACGACGTCGCGCGCCACGCGGTTGATCCACGGCGGGCTGCGCTATCTCGAACACGGCGAGTTCGGGCTCGTGTACGAGTCGCTCAGCGAGCGCGAAACACTGGTGCGCGAGGAACCGCACCTGGTGCGCCCGCTGCGCATGCTGGTGCCGGTGTATCGCGGCGACGCGCGGCCCGGCTGGAAGATCCGCATCGGCCTCATCCTCTACGACCTCTTCTCGTTCCGCAAATCGCTGCCGCGCCACCGCGCGATGCCGCCGCGCGCGCTCGACGCCTACCAGCCCGGGCTGAGCCGCGACGGCCTGACAGCGGCGTTCACGATGTACGACGCGCAGGTGGAGTTCCCGGAGCGCCTCGTCGCGGAATCCGTGCGCGACTTCACCGATGCGGGCGGCGTGGCGCTCAATCACGCCGCGGCGATCAAACTCATCTCGCCCGGCGGCGTCGTGCGCGGCGTCGCGCTGCGCGACGAGCGCACCGGCGACACGGCGGACGTCGAGACGAAGGTCGTCGTCAACGCGGCGGGACCGTGGGTCGACCAGGTGCTCGCCGGCAGCGACGGCGAGCGCCACGAGCCGCTGATCGGCGGCACGAAGGGCAGCCATCTCGTCGTCGCGTGGCCGGGCGGGCCGCGGCACGCCGTCTTCGCGTCGGCAAAGGAGGACGGGCGCCCGTTCTTCATCCTGCCGTGGTACGGCCACACGCTCGTCGGCACGACCGACCTGCGCTGGGACGGCGACCCGTCGAGCGCGCAATGCACCTCCGACGAGCTGCGCTACCTGCTCGACGAAGCGACGCGCCTGTTCCCGGCGACGCCACTCGCGCGCGAGCACGTGCTGTACACGTACTGCGGCGTGCGGCCGCTGCCGTGGATGCCGCCCGGCACCGACGAGAGCAAGATCCCGCGCAGCCACTACATCATCGACCACGCGAAGCGCGGCGGGCCGAACGGGCTGCTCTCGCTCGTCGGCGGCAAGCTCACGACGTACCGCGCGCTGGCGCGGATGGCGGTGCCCGCGATCAGGAAGCACGTGGCGCCGAGCGGAGAGGCTCGCCGGGCGCGGGGCGAGGATGGACGATGGACGATGGACGATGGAGGGTGTCCACCGTCGGAGGATCCGCTCACGCTCTACGGGCCGCGCGCCGGGGAAGTCCGCGCCCTCATCGCCGCCGACGCATCGCTCGGCGAGCGGATCTGTGAGCACAACCCGGACGTTCTGGCGCAGGTCGTGTACGCCGTCGAGCGCGAGCACGCCGTGACGCTCGCCGACGTGCTGCTGCGCCGCCTGCCCGTCGGCTGGAGCGCCTGCCACGCGCTCGACGGCGCGGAGCGGGTAGCCGACGTCATGGCGCCGCGCCTCGGCTGGGACGTCGCACGCGCGTCGCACGAGATCGCCGCGTACGAGCGCGAGCTGCGCGGGACGCTGGTGCCGGTGGTGGCGCTAGACGCCTCATGAGCCACACGATCGACATGCTCGGCCATCACACCGATCTCGTCCCGCTGATCGCGCGTTGGCATTGGGACGAATGGGGCGGCGACTACAGCGACTCTTCGATCGAGGAGTGGACCGCACAGTTGGCAACGAAGACCCGCACCGACGGCCTACCATGCAGCTGGGTCGCGTTCGTCGACGAAGTGCCCGTGGGCTCCGTCGTGCTCGAACTCGACGGAGTCGAACCGCGGCCCGAACTGAAGCCCGATCTAGCTGGGCTCTACGTCCTTCCCAAGCACCGAAATCGGGGCATCGGCCGTGCGCTCGTGACGGCGTGCGAAGCCGGTGCCCGCGAGTTCGGCGTGTCCGACCTCTACCTCTACACCGAGCGCGCCGAGACGCTCTACGCCCGTCTCGGCTGGGAGACGTTCGAGCTGACTGAGTTTCTCGGACACCCCGCCGCTATTATGCGGAAGTCGTTGCGCTGACCTGATTAGAATGGGTGCGTTGTGACCAGCATCCCGGATCCCTGCGGCACGTCCATGTGTTCCTTCTTGCTCGACGGCAAGAGGGCGCGATTCTAAGCGCCCAGCGCCGGCAAGAATTGACTCTGACGTGATCGCCGCGCTGCGAAATCCGCAACCGTAGCGTGCTTCCTCAGCGATCATCCCCTCAGTTACATTCCTCCTCAGTGTGGTGGCAGTTGAGGCGCCTAGCGTGAAACTTCTCGCCGGAATCCCCGCAGGATTGGCCGCGCTGGTCGCGGTGCTCGCGTTTGGCGGCGCGATTTACCACGTTTTCTACACGTCGCGGGAGCGGCGACGGTACCGAGCGCCGGGCATGCTTATTGACGTCGGCAGCCACCGGCTGCATATGCACTGCATGGGCGCTGGAGGACCCGCAGTCGTGATGGACGCGGGAGCTGGCGGCTCCTCTCTCGACTGGCGCCGCGTTCAGCCCGAAGTTGCCGCGTTCACGCGCACCTGCGCCTACGACCGAGGCGGGTTCGGCTGGAGTGAGTCAGGCCCGATGCCCCGTACCATCGACCGGCTGGCAGAGGAGCTGCATGCGCTGCTGGTGAATGCCGGGATCCCGCCGCCGTACGTCCTTGTTGGTCACTCGTTCGCCGGGCTCAATGTGCGGCAGTTCGCCTGCAAGTACCCGGATGAAGTCGCCGCCATCGTGCTCGTCGACGCGACGCACGAGGACATTAGCGCGCGCTTTCCGCCGGAATTCAAGCATCTACAGGCGTCGGCGATACGGCTCCTGCGCTTCGGTCGCGTCACCGCCCCGTTTGGGCTTCCCCGCCTCCTCCGGCGGCCGATGGCCGCGGCGAATTTGTCGCCAGGCATCCAGCCGATCGCCAATGCACTTGGCTACCGAACGGCGGCATACCGCACGATCCTCGCGGAGGCCACCGCATTCGAAGAGTCGGCGGCACAAGTGCGGCGCGCCGGTGCACTCCCCTCGGTACCTGTCGTCGTACTGACGGCTGGCATTCAGCAGCACCCGCCGGGCGTCCCTCGCGACCGGATGGACGAGGCGTGGCGGAGCATGCAACAAGATCTCGTAGCGCTATCTCCGATGGGCCGCCAGATCGTCGTCGACACGAGTGGACACTTCATCCATCTGGATGAACCCGAGACGGTGATCAGGGCGATCCGCGAGATCGTCGACGCGGTGCGGAACGCCGGCCGCGAACCACCGGCAACCGGCGCCTGATTCGCTGCCAAAGGACGCTGCCAGCGATTGACTCCGACGCGCCCGTCGCGCTACGATGCGCTCACTTCTATGATGAGTGCGATGATACGACTGCGACGCTAAGCGTCCGCCCTCGCGGCGGGCCATCCGGCCGATAACACCGGCCGGCTCTACCTCCCTGTCACAGGATCACGTGCCTGCTGACGGCGTCGATGCCGCGCGCTCATTTGAATACCTTTCGTCGTGTGCGACATCACGCCTCCAACGGGCTGGAGGTACATCATGCGTCGCATCTATCCGCGTATCGATCAGCGCCGTCCCGACCTCTCTCAACACTTCCTGCGCGATGCTACGGTCGCGCGCCGCATCGTCGATCGCATGGCGTTGTCGCCCGGCGACCTCATCATCGAACCAGGCGCGGGCGACGGAATGCTCACGCAGGCGCTCGCCGATGCCGGGTGCCGCGTCGTCGCCGTCGAACAGGACGAGCGGTTGTTCGGCCTTCTCAAACAGCGATTCGCGCGCCATCCGAACGTCCGGTGTGAGCACGGCGACTTCCTGGCGTTCCCGCTGCCAGTCGTGCCGTACCGCGCCGTATCGAACGTGCCGTACGCCATCACCGCCGCCCTCGTGCGGAAGCTGCTGCACGCCGCGCGCCCGCCCGACGAGGCGCTGCTCATCGTGCAGCGCGAGGCGGCGCAGAAGTTCGCCGGCACGCCGCGCGAGACGCAGTTCTCGCTGCTGCACAAACCGTGGTTCGAGATCAGCGTCGCGGGCGCCGTTGCGCGCCGCGACTTCGTGCCGCCACCACGCGTGCACAGCGCGCTGCTGAGCATCCGGCAGCGCGGCGTGCCCCTCGTCGCCGGCGGCAGCGGGCCGGACTACCGATCGTTCATCAGCGGCGCGTTCGGTCACGGTGCGCCGGAGGCCTCCCATGCGCTGCGCCGCTACCTCACACCGCGGCAGATGTACCGGCTGAGGCGCGACCTCGGCTTCCGGCGCGACTGCCGCGCATCGCAACTAACGTTCGACCAGTGGCTCGGCATCTTCCGCTTCGTTGAGCACGAGTGCCTCGGCCACGATCCCACGTGGTTGCGGGTGCATAACACGCCGCGGTGTGTGTGCGGCACGGAAACCGCGCGGGCTGAAAAGCCCGCGCTACGGTCTTACATGGAATCGGCACACCCTCAGAGAAGCATCTTCTTCGGTGCCGCCGACGGCTGGCGGCGAAAGTTGTGGATGAGCCAGCGCTTGAACCCGTCCGCCGATTCGACTTCCTCGATGCGCGCGCGGCTCTTGTTGTCGAGCGCATCCTGCACGCGGCGGGCGTACGTGGCGACGGCGACGTGCGTCTCGTCGGTGATGTTCAGCACGTCGCGCATGTGCGCGGCGACGGCGAGCTGGCGCTCGCAGAGCCGCAGCAGCCAGCCCAGCTCGATCTCCGCCCAGCCGACGTGGAACGACGCGTCGTCGAACATGTACGCGAGGCGGGTGTTGTTCGACTCCGGCCCGATCTCCAGCAGCGTCGCGCCGAAGTTGGGGCGGCCGAGATCGCTTGCGGTGCGATACACGGCCCGGAGTTGCTGATCGGCGGCGAGCGTCGTGCCGGCGAAGTAGTGGCCGAGGCCGACGTCGAACGCCTTGTGTTCTTCGTCGGGCTTGAGATGGCCGAGCATCCATCCGGCGAACTCGGGCATCTCTTCGTGATGCAACTGGTATTCGGCCGCGATCAGCTCGCACGCGCCGCGCACGAGGTTCGGCACGGAGGCGTACGAGCCGCGCGTCACAAGCAGGCAGGCGTCCGCGGCCGCCGTGTACGCGCGCGACCAGGCGCCGACGACGGCCGCGTACTGGTGCGTGCGGAAGCGCGAGTGTGAGGAGTCGTTGAGGATGCGGACCTGCAGCGTCATGCCTTCCGCGAACAGCCGCAGATCGCCGCCCAGCACGAACTGCGTCTGGCGGTACGCATCGTGCGCCGCCGTCGATGCCGCATCGTCAGGCTTGCCGGGAAGGCGATACTCCGTCGGGAAGTCGATGCCGCTGACGCGCTGTCCGGGCGTGGGAAGGGGTGGTGTGGTCATGCCTCGGACCACCACTACCGCGTCCTCACGGCGCGACGGCGGCGCGGCGCGACGTAGGCTGTTTCGGTGGCGGGGTACGTGCGGCGGAGCTTCGGCGCGTAGCCGGTGATCTTCACCGGCACGACGCCCGTCCAGTCTTTCGTGACGAAGATGACGCGCGAGATACCGGGAAACGTCACCTTGCGCGCGACGATCTCGATATCGAATTCGATGCTCTGACCAGGCTTGACCACCAGATGACCGACGGGGCCCCAGACCCACGGCTCGGACGTTGAGACGTTGCCGATGAGCGTGCAATCGCAGCGGTTCGTGACGACGATGCGGCGGCGGACGCGCGCCTGCGCGCGCAGCTCCGCCATGTCGACTTCGATCTCGTCCGGAGCGATCTCGGGCAGCGGGTTGTGGACGTGTACGGGCTTCCGCGTTGTCACGCTCGCGGCGACGATGTCTTCCCAGTCGGGCTGCTCGGCGACGTGCTCGTAGTGGCCGCGCCGCCCGTTCGCACGAGCGCGTGGATGGTGCAGCGCGTCGTAGGCGCGGCGCTTCTCGGCGTCGCCCAGCGTCTCGAACGCCACGTTGAGCCGCGCCGCTTTGCGCGTCGCCTGCGGGTCGTTCGCGTTGGCGTCCGGATGCACCGCGCGCATGAGCTTGCGGTAGCGGCGCTTGATCTCCGCATCGGTGGCGTCGGGTGCCAGTTCGAGCACGGCGTAGTGGTCGGGGGTGGAGTTCACAGTTGGCAGTTTACAGTGTGTAGTTCGTGGTTTGTAGTCTTGTGGCAGGGGTTGATGGTGCTCGCAATGGTGAGCCGCACTTCGTCCCTCTCCCCCTGAGGGAGAGGGTGGCCCGCAGGGCCGGGTGAGGGCTCCCACACACGACTGACGACTGACAGCCGACGACCTACCGCCGCACCTTCAGCGCCGACCATCCCGCGTAGTCCGCCGCGCGTCCCAACTCCTCCTCGATGCGGAGGAGCTGGTTGTATTTTGCGGTGCGCTCGGAGCGGGCGGGGGCGCCGAGCTTCGCCTGGCCGCAGCCGGTGGCGACGGCGAGGTCGGCGATCGTCGCGTCCTCCGTCTCGCCGCTGCGGTGGCTCATCACCGACGTCCAGCCGGCGCTCGATGCCATCGCGACGGCCTCGAGCGTTTCGGTGAGCGTGCCGATCTGGTTGACCTTGATCAGCACGCTGTTTGCCGAGCGTTCGAGGATGCCGCGCTCGATGCGCGTGGTGTTCGTGACGAAGAGATCGTCGCCGACGAGCTGCACGCGGTCGCCGATGCGCTGCGAGAGGAGCGCCCAGCCGCGCCAGTCGTCCTCCGCCATACCGTCTTCGATGCTGACGATCGGAAACTTCTCGGCCCAACCCGCCCAGTGCGCCGCCATCTCCTCGCTGGTCAGCAAGCGGCCGTCCTTCGGCAGCACGTAGCGGTCGAGCTTCTTGTCGTACAGCTCGCTGGACGCCGGGTCGAGCGCGATCGCGACATCTTTACCCGCCTCGTAGCCAGCGGCGGCGATCGCTTCGAGGATGACATCGATCGCGGGCTCGTTGCCGCCGAGCGAAGGAGCGAAGCCGCCCTCGTCGCCGACGTTGGTCTGGTGTCCCATCTTTTTCAGCACATTCGCGAGTGAGTGGTACACCTCGACTGCCCAGCGCAAACCCTCTTTGTAACTGGGCGCGCCCAGCGGCATCACCATGAACTCCTGGAAGTCGGTGGAGTCGGTGGCGTGCTTGCCACCGTTCAGGATGTTGAACATCGGCACCGGCATGCGCCGCGCCGTCGGGCCGCCGAGGTACTTCCACAGCGGAACGCCGGCCGATGCGGCGGCAGCGTGCGCGTTCGCCAGCGAGACGCCGAGGATCGCATTCGCGCCGAGCCGCTCTTTGTTCGGCGTGCCGTCGAGCGCGCACAGCTTGCGGTCCAGCCCTGCCTGGTCGCCCGCATCCATGCCGATGATCTCCAGCTCGATCTCGCGGTTGACGTTCACCAGCGCGGCGAGCACGCCCTTCCCGCCGTAGCGCTTGCGGTCGCCGTCGCGCAGCTCGACGGCCTCGTGCTCGCCGGTGCTGGCGCCCGAGGGCACCGCTGCGCGGCCGAGCGCGCCGTCGGAGAGCCGCACGTCAACCTCGACGGTAGGGTTGCCGCGCGAATCGAGGATTTCGCGGGCGTGCACGCTAGCGATCGTGGCCATGGTTGTCCTTTCGTCCGGACAGGTCTGAAGACCTGTCCCTACGGTGGTGGCGGCTCAGCCGCGCTCGCTCGCCGGGATGATGGCGAAGGAGCCGGTGGCGGTGGCGACGAGCTTGCCGTGATCGTCCGTGACCTTCGATTCGAGGAAGACGACGCGGCGACCCTGCTTGATGATGTCCGTCTGCGCCGTCAGCGTGCCGTCGCGGACGCCTGCGAGGTAGCTGATCTTGATCTCGATCGTCGCGCAGATGTCGCCGGGTGGCAGGACGGACATCGTTGCGCCGCCCATGCTGTAGTCGACCATCACGTAGACGGCGCCGCCGTGCAGGACGCCGTGCGGGTTGAGCATCTCGGGCACGACTTGCAGCCTGTACGTCGCGTGGCCGTCCTGGGCGCCGTCGTTGCTGATGTGCAGCGCCTCGGCCAGCGGTCCGATGCTGGCGCCGGGCTCGCGCGCACGCACAATATTCGCGTTCATCGCCCCGGCCCAGTCGAGCAACCGCCGGCGCTGCCCGTCGTCGAGCACGTCGATGGCGGCATTGAGGCGGGCACGAAGGGCTTCGTCGGGCATGGGTCGAGGATACAGGCGGCGACTTGGTGGCGCGAGTTGCTACGGGTTCACCACAGAGGCACGGAGGCACAGAGGTCTGATGGGAAGGAGCGACGAGGATCTAATGTGGATCACCGAAAGGCGGAGGGCTTGGAGATTTGGCAGTGGTGAGAACGATGAGAGGCGCTATGGTCGCGCGAGCTGGACCGTGTAGGGGGCGAGCTGGTTCGTGCCTTCTGTCGAGCCGGCGATGGCGAGGACGGCGTCCTGGATGCCGGCACCGTTGAAGCGCAGCTCGCCGGACTGCGCCGCATCCAGCGGTACATCGAGCACAGCGAAGCCGCCATCCGTTTTCTTTTCGATCAGACGGACGATGTAGGTCTGCGGCAGCGGGCGGTCGATCGCCACCCAGCCGTTGCTCTTCGGGGCGGAGATGGGCAGCCGCGCGCCGCCATCGCCGACGGTGACATCGCGGATCGCCCAGCCTTCGTTGTGCGTGCCACCGTCCGTCACGTACTCGAATCGCAGCAGGATCTTCTTGCCGGCGAACGCCGTCAGCGGGATCGTCTCGCCGACCCATGCGGCGTCGGTGCCGCCGCCACTGATGCCGTAGTAACCCGGACCGAACGCCTGCTTCGCGGGATCCTCGCTTACGGCGTGCGATCCGGCCAGGGCCTGCCACGTCGAGCCGCCATCGGTGGAGACCGAGACGTAACCCCAGTCGTACCACGGCTCGATGTCGTACCAGGTGCGAAACGTCAGTGCGGGGGCGGTCCTGTTCGTGAGGTCGACGCCGTAGGTCAGGGTGGTGTCAATGCCGTCCTGCGCATTCCCCCACAGCACCGGGCCTTCGGCCAAGGCCGACGCCGGGAGGGCGGGCGTTGTCGATTGGCCCCGAAAGCGGATCACGTAGTCGCCGCCGTCCAGGCCGGGCATGGCGTAGTAGTCGGTACCGAACTGATGGGCCTTGCCGGTGGCGGAGTCCCCTGCGCGGAGCTCCTTGTCGATGCGGATGTCGATCGCATGGCCGGGATTGCCGTACGCGCCAGTGTCGCGATTCAGGATGTTGGCGGCGATCCAGTCGGCGAAGACCTCGGGGAACCGAAGCGACTGCCCTATCGACGCCAGGAACTGGTCGACGCCAGCCGAGCCGGCGCGTGGTTGCCTGGCGATGGCCCCGAGCGACGCATCGCCGCCAAAACGGCTGGCGAGGTAGCGAAGGAATGCCGCGCCGGCCCCGTAGTGCGCACCGACGTTATCGCGGTTCCAGGCGTTGAGCTGCGTATCCGGTTGAGACGCGAAGGTCTTGATCGACGAAGGCGCGCCACCCACGAGCAGCGAGCTGTCCTCGGAAAGCCCTTCGTTGACCCAGGCTTCCTCCCGCGGGGCGTTATGGGCCTGGATCAGATGCTGGAACTCGTGGGCGAGCACCACGTTGAACGACGCGCCGCCGGGCTTGAGCGTGCGGTCCATGTACACCATCTCGGCCTCGTTGCTGAGCGGCCGGACGGCGCGCAGGTATTCGTCGTCGCCCGTGTAGTAGCCGCCGACGGCGCCGCCGAGGTCGGCTTGCAGCACGATGATCCGCGGATCGCCATCGACGCCGGGGATCGCCGGATCGCCGAAGACGCTCGTCACCGTTGGCCACGTCGTCGACTCGAACTCACTTGCCGCTTGCTGTACCGAAGCCGCGTCGAAGGCGAGCGCGTTGTCCTCGTAGAAATATGCGTGCGCGCTCTTCGCACGAAGCGTGGCGGTAATCGTCGCGGTGTCGGGTGGTGTCGCGTACGCCAGCGCGCCGCCCGTGAGCTTCGCGACGAAGAACGCTCGCGTGTCTCCCACGCTGGCCTCGCCGGCGAAGGGTTTCGTCGCGGGCGCGCGGCCGGCGGTCTTGCGATACCGCGCGGCAAGATCGATGGCGTCGGCCAGCGGCAGATCCGCGCGCACGCCGATCTGCGACGCCAGATCTGCTGGCGGCGCGGGCGTCGCGGCCGCAATCACCGATGGCGCAGCGGTCGCGTTGGTGAGACTGGTGCCAGTGGCGCCGGGTTGCTTGCTCGACTCGCCGCATGCTGCCGCGGCCAGCAGGAGGGCGCAGAGCAGCATGGCCGTCCCGAACAGGGGACGGCCATGGAATGTGCGACGGAAGCGCGGGCTATCGGGCGCGGGGGTGAGCCTTCTCGTAGACCTGGCGGACGTGTTCGTTGGCGATCTGCGTGTAGACCTGCGTTGTTGAGATGTTGGCATGCCCCAGCAGTTCCTGGACGCTCCGCAGGGGCGCGCCTCCTCTGAGCATATGAGTGGCAAAGGAGTGCCGCAAGGTGTGCGGCGTGACGGCAGAGGCGATGTTAGCTTCTTTTGCGTATTGCTTCAGGATCAGCCAGAAGCCCTGGCGGGTCAGCCGCTCGCCCCGCCGATTCACGAACAGCGCGGACTCCTTGCGACCCTTTACGAGCGCGGCGCGGCCATCATTCAGGTACGCGGTGACGGCGGCCGCGGCCTGCTCGTGAATGGGGATCGTCCGCTCCTTCGAGCCCTTGCCCATGCAGCGGACGTACGGGTGCGGCCCGGCCATATTCACATCGTCCATATCGAGCGACACGAGTTCCGTGACGCGCAGGCCCGTCGCGTACAGCAGCTCCAACATCCCGCGATCGCGGCGCGCTTCCGGCGTGTTGCGCTTCATCGGCTGTTCGAGCAACTCGTCGACCTCGGTCACCGACAGTGGCTTTGGCAGCGAGCGGCCGACGCGCGGGGACTCGAGGCTCTCCGTTGGATTGCCGCGGATCGTGCCCTCCGCCTGCAGGTACTGGAAGAATGATTTGATCGCGGCGACTTTCCGCGCGACGGTCGCTTCGGCGTAGTTCTTACGCTTCAGGCTCAGCAGGTAGTCGATGATCAGATCGCGCTCGAGTTGTTCCCAGTCGCGCGGTTTGCCATTTCCGCGCAAGCCGGTGACGAAACTATCGAACTGCTGAAGATCATTCTTGTAGGCCGCGACCGTGTTGCCGGACGACCCTTTCTCGACCGACATGAAGTTCAAAAAATGGCCAATGTGATCGTCCATTGCGCCCTCGACGGATAAAAACCGATGTGTAAGAAAGTGCCCAAGGGGGAAGGGATTGCAGGGCGATTGTAACACGTAACTTGCGGGTGTCTACCCATCGTACGCCTCAATTTCTCCACCCTTCGATATGAATTCGAAATAGTCTTGATGGGCGACGATACGCGAGAGCTATCACACCTTGGGACTTCCCGCAGCGCCGCAAAGCGTTACGCCTGCCAGGCGTCCCTGCCGATCAGCGGCACGAACCCGCACGCGCCCAGCCGGGCGAGTTCCACGCCGCGCGGCGTCTTCGTGGCGCGGATCAGTTCTTGTCCGCGCCGATCGCCGACAGGGATGACGATGCGGCCGCCCTCCGCGAGCTGGTTGAGCAGCACGCGCGGCACGTGTGGCGCACCAGCCGACACGACGATCGCATCGTACGGCGCACGAACCGCGCGGCCGAGTTCGGCGCCCGCCGGGAACGCGTGAACATTCGCACAATCGAGCGATCGGAGCGTAGCTTCCGCCCGCTCCAGCAGCTCATGTATGCGCTCGACGGTCGTCACGTCGCGCACGAGACGCGAGAGCACGGCCGCCTGGTAGCCGGAGCCCGTGCCAACCTCCAGCACGCGATCGTCCGCCTCCAGGTGGAGCGCCTCGAGCATGAGGGCCACCATCAGGGGCTGCGAGATCGTCTGCTCCTTGCCGATCGCGAGCGCACCGTCCTCGTACGCGCGCGATCGCAGATGCTCGGGGACGAAGCGCTCGCGCGGGACGGCGGCCATCGCCGCGATGACCCGCTCGTCGCGCACGCGTGTGCGGAGCAGCGTAAGCATGCGGTGGCGATCGCCCGCGAGGCTCGAAGCTCCGTTATGGTCCGTTGCGCTTCCTCTCAACTGGATCTCCCCGCGTCTACGTGCCAGCTACACGCCACGCAACACTTGTGACGATTCGGCCGCGCCCGTCACACCGATGCTTTGACCTTCGCCGCCAGCGCGGCGGTGAAGCCTACCGTCGACGCGATGTCCTCGAGCGAGGCGTCTCGAATGCCCCGCACCGAGCCGAACTTCTTGAGCAACGCCTTCTTCCGCCTGGGGCCGACACCGGGAATCGTATCCAGTGCGGACTGGAAGCCTGACTTCTTGCGGACGGCCCGGTGGTAGGTGATGGCGAACCGATGGGCCTCGTCGCGAATGCGCTGGACGAGGTACAGCGCCTGCGAGTTGCGGGGCAGCACGACCGGCTCCGAGACATCCTGCACGAAGATCTCCTCGTGCTGCTTCGCGAGGCCGACCGTCGGGATACCCTTCACGCCCATCTCGCGCATCACGTCGAGCACGGCGGCGAGCTGGCCCTTGCCGCCGTCGATGATGACGAGGTCCGGCAGGTCGGCGAATGAGTCGTCGTCGCGCTGCCGTGTGCGGGCATCGTCGGGCGCGGGCCCGGCCTCCGGCGCCTCGGCCCCGGCATCGCGCAGCACCTGCTCGCGCGCGCGGTGGAAGCGCCGCCGTAACACCTCCGCCATCGACGCGAAGTCGTTCGCGCCTTCGACCGTCTTGATGCGGAAGCGGCGGTACTCCCGCGGGCGCGGGTGCCCATCGATCGCGACGACCATCGACCCCACCGATGAGCTGCCCTGGATGTTCGAGATGTCGTAACACTCGATGCGACGTGGCGGTGCGGGCAGGTCGAGCGCTTCCTGCAACCCCTCGAGGGCGGTGCGCGTCTTGCCGCTGTCGGCCATCCACTTCACGCGCGCCATATCGAGCGTCTCGCGGGCGTTGTTCGCCGCCATCTCCATCAGGCGCCGCTTCTCGCCCCGCCGCGGGACGAGCAGATCGACGTTCGAGCCACGCCGCTCGGCGAGCCAACTCTCGATCAACTCCTGCTCCGGCAGGTCCAGCGGGACGATCACCCGCTTCGGGACGTAGGTAGCGGACTCGTAGAACTGCTTGATGAAGCTGGCCATGACGTCGCCGTCGGTCTCGTCCTTCGTGCCGGCGAGCGTGAAACTGTCGACCCCGACCATCTTGATGCCGCGGACGAACAACACTTGCACCACCGCGTCGTCGTCGCCGCGCGCCAGGCCGAAGATGTCCTCATCGGCGGGTTTGGTACTGGCGATGGTCTGGCGCTCGGTGACGCGCTCGACCGCCTGCACCTGGTCGCGAATGCGGGCGGCCCGCTCGAACTGCATCGCCTTCGATTCGTCCTGCATCTGGCGCTTCAGTTCCCGCACGACCTGGTCGGTCCGGCCTTCGAGGAAGAGGATCACCTGCCTGATCACCTCGTCGTACTCCGCCTTTGTGCAGTAGGACGTGCACGGGGCGATGCAGCGGTTGATGTAGTAGTCCAGGCACGGGCGCGGGTCGGTGCCGGTGATCGTCTTGGTGCAGGAACGCCAGGGGAAGAGCTTGTTGACGATATCGAGCGTCCGCCGCACCGATCCGGCGTTCGCGTACGGCCCGAAGTAGCGGGCGCCATCCTTCTCGACGCGGCGCGTTATGTACACGCGCGGCCAGGGGTCGGCCAGATCGACCTTCAGATATGGGTAATGCTTGTCGTCCTTGAGCCTGATGTTGAAGAACGGCTGGTGCCGCTTCACCAGCTCGGCCTCAAGGTGCAGCGCCTCCTGCTCCGTGTGCGTGAGCACGTACTCGAAGTCGGCGATCGCTTCCGACAGGGCGCGCGTCTTCCCCTCCATGCTGGAAGGCGACCCGAAGTACGAGCGGACGCGGCTCCGCAGATTCGCGGCCTTGCCGACGTAGATCACCGATGCGTCGGCGGCGCGCATGATGTACACGCCGGGCCCGGTCGGGACGCGCGCAAGCTGCTCGGCGAAGCGGGAGGAGGTCATCGAGTCATTGTAGCTAGTGGGCGCAGGCGACCAGTCGCTCAGTCTCTCAGTCTCTCAGTCGGGCGCGCTTGCGGCGGGTGAGCTTCCACCTCAAACTCGCCGGCATCGGCGCGTGTCAGGAGCGTGTCCGTGACCTGCTCGGCGGCGGGGAGGGCACGCGCGCGTCGTGTCCCAGGCGCTTCGCCAGTTGGTTGGATTGAGGAAGTGGAGCGGGGGACGGGGCTCGAACCCGCAACATCCAGCTTGGAAGGCTAGCGCTCTACCAATTGAGCTACCCCCGCTCGGGGTGCGCTACGTCAGGATACTCCACAGCGCTCAGCACCGGCCATCGCCAGCGAGCGAGCGCAACGCTGTCAGTCCAGGCGCCGCAGTCGTTCGCGCTTGCCCTCAGCCTGCATCATGCGGTCAAAGGCGCCCCAGTCCATCGACGAGCCGCGCTTCTTGTTGGCGTGGCGCCAGACGACGGCGCCCTTGCTGACCATGAGCAGGCCCAGCCGCTCACCATCGCTATACACCGCGAACTCGATGTCGGCGTTGCCGAGCCGCCGCTCCGGGACTGTGAACCGTACGTCGTGTCGAGGCATCGCTCCCTCCGTCAGTTCATGCGCCAGTCAGGGCGTCGGCGCCGGGACCGGCGTCGCGAGGGCTTGCGCGATCGCCTCCGGCAGACGCAGCCACGTGCCGGCGGCCCAGCCGTTGAAGCCGTCGCCGGCGATCCGCCACCAGGTGAACGTCTCAGCGTCGACGGGCCCCTCCTGCACGATGGCTTTCGTGCCATCCGGCATGCAGGCGAGCTGTTTGCCCTGTTGCGTCGGCTGCTCCCGGATGCGCAGGCAGTCAGGATCGCCCAGACCGATGACGATCACCTGGTCCCCCACCTGCAGCGGCCACGCAATGCCGGGGACGGACGGTGCGCTGGGATCGCGGTTCTTCACGCTGAGCACCGTCCAGCCGTCCGGCTTCTGCTCGAGGATGGCGAGCGCCGTGCTGTCGGAGAAGGTCGGGCCGAGACTGAACGCGCGCCGCGTGCCACGGGTGCCGACCAGCGTGGCACAGGTCTTGCCGACATCGACGCCGGGCTTCGCGCTGGCGCATTCGCCAACAAAGTCGACGTTGCGGTTCACGCGCACCCAGTCGGCCAGCGCGTCGAGCGGGCCGATGATCCTGGGCGTCGGAGTCGAAGCGGGTTTCGAGCTGCCGCCACCGCACGCCGCAGCGGCCAACGCGCCGATCAACACAAGCGTTGCGATGCTCAATATCCTCATTGGAACGAGCGCTCCTTCGACGGACGCATCCCGTCCGCCTACTTGCCCTGTCCTCCAGCATAACGGGCCAGGAAGTCGTCATGCACACCGCGTCCGCCCGCAACGAACCCCTTGCTGCTGATCCGCATCGGCCCGCCCGCACGATCGGAGGCGGCGCCGCCGGCTTCTCGTACAAGCAAGATGCCGGCCGCGACGTCCCAGGGCGACACGTTGAGATGGGCGTACAGATCGAGCCGGCCGCAGGCCGCGTATGCCATCCCCAGCGCCGCGCTGCCCATGATGCGGATGCCCTGCGTGTTCGGGAAGATCTGCCGCATCAGGTCGAGTTGGCGCGCGCCGGCAGCGTCGTCGTAGCCAAGATCGAAGCCGAGGACCGCCTCGTAGACGCTGGACTTGGCGGACGCGGTCATGCGCTGCTCGCCGCAGAACGCGCCCTGGCCGGCAACCGACCAGAAGCCCTCATCGTGCACGGCGTCGTACGTCAGGGCAACGACGGGCTCTCCGTCGAGGCAGAGGGCGATGTTGGTACACCAGAACGGGATGCCGATGGCGTAGTTCTTCGTACCGTCGATGGGATCGATCACCCACGTCCAGCCATGGGAGGCATCGGTGCCAGCAGCGGTCTCCTCGGAGAGGATTTTGTGATCCGGGTACTCGCTCCGCAGGATTTCGATGATCCGCAGCTCCGTAGCGACATCCGTCTCAGTGACGATGTTGCGGTGGCCCTTGATGTCGATCTCGTGCGTGCCGCGAAACTGCGCCAGCGCGAGACCGCCGCCCGCTCGAGCGCATTGCCACGCGACGTCGATCGCCTCGGCACCAGATGTGGATCGCGGGGCTGGTGCCATCAGTTCTGTCCGATCGCCGGTCGCGAGGCGACGGTGGCCGGCAGCCACGCCGCCAGCAGCTCTTCGAGGTCGCCTGCGGCCTGGTTCAGCGAGTGATCCGCTTCGACATAGAGGACGAGGCGCTTCGGCTCGAGCGCGCGGGAGTGGATGTCTTCGCTGGCCGCGTGGTCGAGCACGCCATCGCGCATCCCGTGCACGAGCAGCAGCGGCTTGGCGAGCGCTTCGACGGTGCGGGTGCCGTGCAGCTGGGGCGAGAGCGCCGCCACGCCGGCCACCGCGGACGACAGCTCGCCCGCCTTGATGACGACGGCGCCGCCAAACGAGTGGCCGACCAGCGCGATCCCACCTGTCGCGCCCATGCCGCGAAGGAACGACGCGCCAGCAAGCACGTCGAGCACGCACTCTTCGAACTCGCCTGGGCGGCGGTAGTGGATCCGCAGGCCACTGAGCTGTGGACGGAGCCGGTCAGCGAGGCGGCCGTAGAGGTCGTTGGCGGGGCCCTCAAATCCGCCCATCGCGCCACCCACGTAGATCGCCGAGGCGGGCGCCGTGGCGCACGGGTGCAAGATGCCGCGGATCTCCCCGCGCGTCGTGCCGATCATGATGCGCAGATTGCCGTCCGGCTCCGGGTGCGCAGCGACCTGCGTGATAGCGAGCTCAAGATCGCCGTCGCCGGCGTCCGGATCGTCGTCGGAGAAATCCATCGACGGTAGCGTACCACCCGAGGACGCGCGTCCCGCCGTCGAGCGCAGGCGAATCCGCGTACACTGCGGACGATCGGCACATGAGGCGGAGTGGGGATGAGCGACGGCGTCGACGAGCTTCGGGATCGCATCGCGTCCGGCTACGAAGAGATCCGGGCGCTGCTGCTGCAGTTACGGGACCGCGATCTGGCCGCGGCGACGCCGACCGGGCGACCAACGTGGCGTGCGCTCGCCGCGCTCATCCAATCGCCACTGTCCGATGCGCGTGCCGCCACGCGGCTTGCCAGCGGCAAGGCCGCCGATCCGCCACTGATCCAGCGAGGGCTGGACGTGATCGCCGCGTGGCGCCGAAGGCGTATCTATTCGGCGGCAACATCGTGCGACGTGCTCACGGCGTGGGAGCAGAGCTTCAACACGCTGTTCTCGTGCGTGAACGATATCAGCGAGGCGCCTCCGGATGAGACCGGCGCAGATCGCGCATCCGCGCGGGCCGAGGCGCTCGCGTACCTGCGCGACGCCCCGGCGAGATGGCAGCCATACGCCGACGAGCTTCGCGCGGCGTTGGCTGCTCGCTGAGGCCGTCACCCAACGACGCCACGCTGCTTCAGCGCTCCGATGCCGGCTGCGTCGAAGCCGATGGCCGCGAGCACATCGTCGGTGTGCTGCCCGGCGGTCGGCGCCGTCGTGCGGACGGCACCCGGCGTGTCGGAGAGCTTGGTGCCGATGCCGAGCGTCTTCACCTTTCCAAGGGTCGGGTGCTCGACCTCCACGACCATGTCACGCGCAAGGTTGTGCGGGTCGTGTAGCGCCTCCTCGAGCGAGTAGACCGGGCCCACACAGATGTCGGTCTGCTTCAAGATCTCGAACCACTCGTCGCGCGTCTTCGTGAGGAAGCGCTGCTTGAAGTAGGCAGCGATCTCGGCCCGGTGAGAGGCGTCGTACTGGTGTGGAATGAACTGCTCGCACTCCATCGCCTTGCAGAGATTGACGAAGAAATGCGGCTCGAGGCTGCCGATGCTGATCCAGCCACCATCGCTGCACTCATAGACGTTGTAGTGCGGCACGGACCCGTTCAACAACGTCGCACCGCGCGACGGCGAAGCGCCACCCATCAGCACGTTGCCCACCATGCTCGCCAGCAGATAGAGCACGCCATCGGACATCGCGATATCGACGTACTGGCCGCGCCCGGTGCGTTCGCGCGCCATCAGTGCGGCCAGGATGCCGTAGGCCGCGTGCATGCCGCCGCCAGCGAAGTCGGCGATGATGTTCATCGGGATCGCGGGCGGGGCGTCGGGCCAGCCGATCATGCCGAGTGCGCCGCCGACCGAGATGTAGTTGATGTCGTGCCCGACGAGCTGGCTATATGGACCCGTCTGTCCAAAGCCGGAGAGGGAGCAGTAGACGATGCGCGGGTTGCGCTTGCTCAGCGTTTCGTAGTCCACTCCCAAGCGCTTGACGACGCCCGGGCGGAAGCCTTCGAGCACGACATCCGCGGTTTCGGCGAGCTTGTAGAAGATCTCGCGCGCTTCGGGTTCGCGCAGGTTGAGGATGATGCTGCGCTTGTTCCGGCTGAGGATGTTGTATGCGGCGTACTTCTCGGCATCGGCGGGACGCGCGACGATGGCTGCGGCAAGCTTGCCGTCCGCGGGGGCCTCGATGAGCAACACATCGGCGCCAAGATCGCCGAGCATCATCGAGCAGAATGGGCCCGGCGCCAGGCGCGACAGGTCGAGAATCTTGATGCCTTCAAGCGGCTGCATGGTGTTCCTTTCAGATACGGATAGTCAGCCTGGACCGCGCTGAAGGGTGTCCTGAATGCGGCGTTCGATCAAGCGGGTACGGGTTCGGCTAGAGGAACGGCTGCGCTATGGTCATCGCCGTCAGCAACACCGAAAGCGAGATCACCACGGTGACCGTGACCACGCCGACGACGTTGAAGAAGCGCGAGTTTGCCCGATTCCCCATCAGCTCACGATCGTTCGTCAACTTGAGCAGGCAGAAGAGCACGACGGGTAGCACCATAGCGTCGATGATCTGGATGAGGAGCAGTGTGCTCGTGAACGGGATGCCGGGCACGAGGGCGGCGGCCATCGAGACGAAGATCATGCCCGTGAAGATGCCCATGAACACCGGCGCGCGGCGGAAGTCTTGCGAGACGCCTTTCTCCAGTCCGATCGCCTCGGTCACGCTGTACGCGCTGGTGAGGGCGAGGACCGGCGCCGCCAACAGGCAGGCGCCGAGCAGCCCCACAGCAAACAAGTATTGCGCCAGCGGGCCGGCCACCGGCTCGAGTGCCCGTGCGGCATCGGACGCGGTATCCACCGCAATGCCACGATCGAAGAGCGTCGCCGCCGTCGCGACGATGATCGCCAGCGCGACGAGATTGGAGAAGAGCGAGCCGGCAATGACGTCGATGCGCTCATACACGTAGTCCTCGGGGCGGACGGCCTTTTCGGCGACGGTGGACTGCAGATACAGCTGCATGTAGGGCGTGATGGTTGTGCCAATAATCGCGACGACGAGTTGGGTGCCGGCGAACGTACGGGGCACCGTTGGCACGAAAAGACCGTGCGCAACACTTCCCCAGTGCGGCTGCGCGAGCACCGCCGCGATGGGATAGGCGACAAACACGAGGGCCATTGCGAGGAAGGCCCGCTCAACGACCTTGTACGAACCGAAGACGACGAGCGACCAGAGCAGCACAGCGGCAATTGGAATCGCCAAGACGCGTGGGACGCCGAGCAGTTCGGCAGCAGCGCCAATGCCGACGAACTCGGAGAACGTCGTCCCCAGGTTGGCGATGAGCAATGCGAGCACGACGAACGACGTCATGCGCACACCAAAACGCTCGCGCACCAGATCGGAGAACCCCATCCCGGTCGCGGACCCGAGACGGGCGCACATCTCCTGCACGACGATGAGCGCGACGGTGATGACGACCAGCACCCAGAGGAGCTGATAGCCGTAGCGCGCGCCAGCCGCGGCGTACGTGGCGATGCCGCCGGCATCGTTGCCGGCATTGGCCGCGATGAGACCCGGACCAAGGATGCCTAGGAGGAGGGCGACGCGGGGGAAGCGGCGCGCGAGCGAACGCGACCGCCGTGGCCGGACGGCCTGCGGCTCAGCACGGTTCGACTCCTGCTGCGCGCGTTCGTTGCGAATAGCTTCTATCGCCCATGTTTACAGCGTCAGCCGCCAAACCCGCGGCTACGTCCACGTCTCCATGATTCCTTCAGCAGTACGTCTAACACGTCGTCGACCGTAATGGCGCCCAGGAACCGCTGCTCGGCGTCGACGACCGGGATAGCGAGGAGATTATACTCCGCGATGATCTCGGCTACGCGCTGGGGCTCATCGTCGGGGCTGACGGTCACCGGCTCCCGTGTCATCACCTCGCGGACTCGGGCGCCGCCGGGCGCTATCAACACCTGGCGCATGCTGAGCACGCCCGTCAGGTGTTGGCCCTCGTCGGTCACGAAGAAGTAGTACGCGAAGTCAGGCGCGTCTTCCTGCGTCTGGTAGACCTTGAGTGCCTCGGCGATCGCGTGATCGGGGCCGATCTGCAAGATGTTGGTGGTCATGATGCCGCCGGCGGTGTCCGGATCGTACTCGAGCAGACGCCGAACCGCGTCCGACTCCTGCTGATCCATCTCATCGAGCAACTCCGCGGCGCGCGGAGCCGGGACGTGGGCAAGGATATCGGCTGCGTCGTCGGGCTCCATCTCCTCGATGAGGTCGGCAGCCTGCTCCACCGGCATAGCACTGAGCAGCTGCGCCTGCTGCTCGGTCGAAAGTTCCTCGAGCGTATCGGCGGCGTGCTCCTCTTCGAGCGACGCGAGCACTTCCGCTCCCTCCTGTTTGCTCAGTTCAGAGACGATGCGGGCGAGCTGCTGCGGCCGGAGCTTGCGGAGTTGCACGTGCTCCACTTTCAGGCGCACGGCCGGCGTGTCGGACATCAGGTACTCGACGTCGCGCCAATCGGTGAGCATGCGGCCCGCGAATCGATCGCGCACCGCGGCAGGAAGCAGGCGGCGCAGGATCGCCCCACCGCCCGTGTCGAGCGCGACCATGTGATACCCGTCAGGGGCCACCGTGAGATAGAGGTCGTTGACTCGGACCACACGGGTGCCACGCACGTCGATCACCTGACGGTCGAGGACATCCCTTGACAGCAGCAACTCGCCATCGCGCCGTTGAAAGCGGCCGACGTCGACGGCGCCCGAGACGAGCCGCACCTGACGTGGACCGATCTCGCCGACGCGTGCGATCGGGATGTAAAAGTCGCGGCCTCCGGCACGTGATACCAGCCCCGTGACGACCGGGTAGGCGCCCTCCCGCAAGCGGGCAACCACGTCCTTCACGCGCGCGATCTGCTCGCCCTGCCGCTCTAAGATCGGCAGTCCGACAATCTCCGAAAGCGCGATGAGTTCCGCGCCGGATCCTGAAGTCGGGGCTCGTGCCATGGACGGGCACCTCCGCCCCGAGGGTACGGCGAGCGACGAGCCGCGGCAAGCATGGCTACACGATGGAAGGCGTCAGTGCTAGCGGCTCGAGAGAAAGTCGATGATGCGCTGCTCCACCTCGAAGCGCTGGTCGCCTTGAAACAGGTCGGTGCCATGGGCGCTGCCGGGATAGACCTGGCGCTCTTTGGGATCTGCCGCATTCGCCCAGAGCTGCTCTTGGCTCCGTGCCGCCGGAACGTCGTCCTCGCTTGCAATGAAGAGCCGCGGGATCACCCCGCTCTGGACCGCGCGAAGCGCGTCGAGCGTCTCGAATTGCGCCGGCGAGGAGATGGAGACGACGCCCGCGACAGGCAACCGTCCGGCTTCGACGAGCGAGGCGGTGCCACCCATGCTGGCGCCGACCAGAAAGATGGTCCGCACCCCGAGTTGCTCCGACACGTAGCGGTAGGCGGCTGCCAGGTCCGTATCCAGCTGATCGAACTCCTTCTCACCGTTCGACTTCCCGAAGCCGCGGAAGTCGAACGTCAGTACGGTGAACTTGCCGGTGGCGGCGAGCCGCGTGGCGAACGGGAACCACGCCGTCTGATCGGCGGGGCGCATGTGGGCGAGGATCACGCCGACAGGCCCGGAGCCGAAGACCCGCCCCTGCAGCACCACACCCTTCGTGTCGTCGCCTGCGGCGTCGGTCTCGTTCGGCGCGGGAAAAGCGACGGCGGTCGAACCGGCCTCGGCGCTGGCCACCACTTCAGGCGTGGGCGCCGTGGTGGGTACCTCACCGCACGAACTGGCCAGGAGCGCCAGCAGCAACGAAGCCGCCAACGCGACGCGAGCGACGGAGACGTTCACGGTCAGGAGCCTCGATCCGGCTCCGGCTCCGAGGTGCCGAGTTGGAACGGCGCTTCGCCATCCGCCAGCAGCTGGGTTTTCGCTTGCTGGGCCACCGGCAGTCCCCAGATCTTGATGAAGCCGAGCGCGCTGTTGTGGTCGTACTGGTCGCCGCGGTCGTAGGTGGCCAGCTGATAGCTGTACAGGCTCCGCGGCGACTTCTTACCCGTGGCCACGACCTGCCCCTTGTGCATCCGCACGCGCACGACGCCGCTGACATGCCGCTGCGTGCTCTGCACGTAGGCCGCGAGATCCTGGTGGTGCGGGGTGAACCACAGGCCATTGTAGATGAGGTCGGCGTACTCCTGCCGTAGCGAGTTCTTGGTACGAAGCTGGTGCTTGGACAGCGTGAGCTGCTCGAGCGCCTCGTGGGCCGTATGCAGCGTCCAGGCGGCGGGGGCCTCGTAGATCTCGCGTGACTTGATGCCGATGAGGCGATCCTCCACGAGATCGGTGCGGCCGATGCCGTGCTCACCGGCCCACTGGTTGAGGGTCTGCGTGAGCGTGACGCCGTCCATCTCGTGCCCGTCGAGGCTGATCGGCCTCCCGTGCGCGAAGCCGATCTCGACGTCGCGCGGCGCGTCGGGCGCATCGGCGGCGGACCGGGTCCATGCGTAGATCTCTTCCGGCGGCGACGCCCACGGGTCTTCCAGCGCGCCGGCCTCGATGCTGCGTCCCCACAGATTCTCGTCGGTGCTGTACGGACTGGCCTTCGTGGCCGGAACCGGAACGCCTCGCTCGGCGGCCCATTCGATCTGCTCTTCGCGGCTCATCCGATGTTCGCGCACGGGCGCGACAATGTCGAGATCAGGCGCCAGCGCCTGCGTACTCACGTCGAAACGCACCTGATCGTTGCCCTTGCCCGTGCAGCCGTGAGCGATCGCCGACGCACCCTCTTCTCGCGCAACGTCTACGAGCATCTTGGCGATGAGCGGCCGGCCGATGGCGGTCGCGAGGAGGTACTGACCTTCGTACACCGCGCCGGCCATCAACGCGGGGAAGGCGAAGTAGTCGATGAACGGCTGCTTGCCGTCACGAACGATGGCCTTGATCGCGCCGATTTCATAGGCGCGCTTTTCAACGGTCTGCAGATCCTTCTCGTTGCCGAGGTCGATGGTGAGCGCGATGACGTCGTAGCCACGCTCTTCCTTCAGCCAACGGATGGCGACGGAGGTATCGAGTCCCCCGGAATATGCGAGTACGACCTTCTTCGACATGAACAGGGCTCCCGGCGCCGTTGGGACGGCGGTGTACGCGCCACTCGATGATACGGAGGCTGCGTTCTTTGTACGGTAACGGCGCTACGGGTGCAACAATCGTTACCCGCCGGATAGCCGATTCATCACCAGTCCGGTGGGGAGCTTCGGATAGAAGTACGTCGATTTCTGCGGCATGCGGCCGCCCGCATCGGCGACGGCAAGCACCTGTTCGACCGGCGTCGCGTTCAGCAAGAATGCGGCCTTCGCGCGGCCCGTTGCCACGGCATCCTGCGCGGCGCGAGGGTCTTGCGTGTACGACACGGCGCCGCCCGCGGCCAGCGCGGCATCGTCGATGCCGAAGACGTGGTTGAGGATGCCGTATTGAAGCACGCTCACGTCCAGCCGCTTCCAGGCTTGCGGTCGATCCGCCGGCATCAGCCTCTCGACGGCAGCGCGATCTTCGAGCGTGAGCAGATGCGCCGTCCCGGGCGCGAGGCCCAGCGCGAGGAACGCCGTTGCGGTTTGGGCGTGTTCGAGGCGCGCGAGCGCGCCCGCATCGAGATCGTCGCCCGAGGCAACAGTTTCGACGCGGAAGGACGTCGTGATGCGCGCCAGCGCGTCCGCTGGTATCGCCGGCACCGTCAGCAGGCGGTGCGTCGGCAGCACGAGCAGTCCGGGATCCGCGGCATCCGTCAACGCCATGAGGACAAAGTTCTCCGGCTCCTCGCCGGTCCATGACGCCGCGGCCGCGCGGCACTCGTCCCGGTACTTGAGCGCCGTCTCGTATCGATGATGGCCATCGGCAATGTAGAGATCGCAGTGGTGGAGGTGGGCGGCGATGCGTTCGATGTCGGCAGCGACCGTGATCGCCGAAAGCCGGTGGCGCTGGCCATCGGCCTCGAAGTCGTACAGCGGCACACCGATAATCTCGGGGGCTTGCGAGCGTGCCGATTTCGCCCGGTACAGGCAGTAGACGGGGCTGATCTGCGTGCGCGTCGCCCGCAGCAGGTCGAGCCGGTCAGCTTTCGGCCCCGAGAGCGTGTGCTCGTGCGGCTTGATGATGCCCTTGTCCCACTCTTCGAGGCGGACCGCCGCAACATAGTGGGACCGTGTATGGCTCCGACCGCCCCAGGCGAATTCCAGCTGGTACGAGTAGATGACGGGCACGGCATCGCGGATGAGGACTCCGCTGCTCGTCCAGGCGCGCAGATCGCGAGCGGCGCGCATGTAGCGATTCTCGGACGTAGTGTCGCCAGGGAACTGCTCGCCGTATTCGATGCGCACGACGTTGTGCGTGCTCCGTTCGTAGAGCGCGCGCTGTTCGGCGGCGGAGATGACGTCGTAGGGCGGGGCGATGGTGAGCGCGGGGTCGTCGACGGCCGGGTCGAAGCGCAAGCCGCGGAAAGGACGGACGTCGGCCATGCGGGAGTATATGCTCGATGCCCAGATAGGCGGAAGACGGGTGCTGGGATGAACCGGACGGCGCGACTATAGTGTCGCAGCATGTCGTACTACTGCGTCTTCTGCGAGATCATCGCACACCGAGAACCCGCGACCATTCTGCACGAAGATGACCATGTCGTCGTCTTCCGCAATCGCCTCAACTGGGTGCCTGTGATGCTGCTGGTCGTGCCACGCGAGCATCAATCGCAGGGCGAACTCTGGACGTCGGACGCAATCGGCAAGGTAGCGGCGGTAGCCGCGGAGATGGGCGCCAAGCACTGCCCGAGCGGCTTTCGCGTGCTGAGCAACTTCGGCTCCGACGCGATGCAGAGCCAGGCGCACGGGCACGTCCACGTGATCGGCGGCACCTACCTGGGCGAGTACGCTTAGCTACGCTTCGATTCCCAGTTGCGTGAGCGCTGTGCGCTGCGCGACGTTCAGTTGGCGGATGCCCGCCGCGCCGAGGTCGACGAGCTGATCCATCATTGATCGCTCGAACGCCGGCCCCTCCGCCGTACCCTGCAGCTCGACAAAACGGCCGGCATCGGTCATGACGACGTTGAAATCGACTTCTGCGGAGGAGTCTTCGACGTAGTCGAGATCGAGGAGTGCGCGGCCATCGACGACGCCCACACTGACCCCCGCGACGAGCCCGCTCATTGGCAACGCGCCGACGATGCCGTCCTTCACAAGCACGTTGAGCGCTTGCGCTAGAGCGACGCAAGCGCCGGTGATGGAAGCGGTGCGCGTACCGCCGTCGGCCTTGATGACGTCGCAGTCGATGATGAAGTTGCGCTCTCCGAGGAGGTCGAGGTTCGTGACGCTGCGCAGGGCGCGTCCGATCAGCCGCTGGATCTCCTGCGAGCGCCCGCTCTGCTTGCCCTTCGCGGCTTCGCGGTCGGTGCGCGTGTTCGTTGAGCGCGGCAGCATGCCGTATTCCGCCGTCACCCAGCCACCGCCAGTGCCGCGCAGGAACGCCGGCACGCGATCTTCCATGCTGACGGCGCAGAGCACCCACGTGTTGCCGAACTTCACCATCGCCGAACCCTCAGCATGGGTCAGGTAGTCGGGTTCGATCGTGATCTCGCGAAGTTCGTCCGGCGCGCGGCCGTCATGTCGTTGCAATGCAGATCCTCCGCCTGGATACGGGAACGCTGATTGAGCGTAGCGGCTGCGTTGGGCGGCGGCCAGCTATCGACCCGTCGAGACGGACCAGCGATGACCATCCGTCTCGAAGCGCACCGGGCCGGCCTCGGCGGTGTTGTACACGGGTCCGTACACGGACAGGCGATCGACGACTTCGGGCGCGGGGTGGCCGAAGCGGTTGTCCTTGCCGGACGATACGACGGAGAGTTGCGGGCGGACGGCGGCGAGGAAGTCCGCGCTGCTCGATGTCTTGCTGCCGTGGTGGCCCACCTTCAGCACCGTCGCATGCAGGTCGACGCCGTCATCGAGGAGCGCACGTTCGGCTTTCGCCTCGATGTCGGCGGTCAGCAGGAAGCTGACGTCGCGCCAGGAGACGCGCACGACCGCGCCGGTATTGTTAACCTGCGGATCCGTCGCCTCCGCCGCATCCGGCCCCAATACTTCGAGCCGCACACCGTCGCCCAGATCGAACGCCACCCCCTGTTGCGCGGTCTCGACGCTGGCGCCTTCCGCATTGACAGCACTTCTCCACGCACGTTCGGCGAGCGACGCCTGGACCCCGGGCCCCGCGAGCACGCGTCGCACATCGTAGCGCGCGAGCACGTCGATCAGTCCGACGAGGTGATCCGCCTGCGGATGCGTCAGGATCATCAACTCGATCGAGCGGTCGCGCCACGACAGCTCGTCGCCGAGCCCGCGCAGTACGGCGCGACCGGGTCCGCCGTCGATGAGGATGGCCTTGCCATCGGGCGCCTGGATGAGGATGGCGTCGCCCTGGCCGACATCGAGAATGGTCACGCGAAGTTTCGGCGTCGCCGCCGGCCACAACGCGAACGCCGCGCTCGCGACGCCAACAATAGTCAGCGTTGCGAGCGTGCCGGTGAGCCCCACACGGCGGAGGTCGAATGCACGCGACGCCTCGATGCGCCCGCCGAGCGGCCGTCCGACGAGCCTCAACGTGAGGAATGCGAGGGCGGTCACAGCGACGTAGGTCGTCGCCGCCCAGGCCGACGTGAAGTTGCCGATCGTCGCCGACGCGTGCGGGAGCGAGGCAAGCCAGCGCGCTACGGAGATCCAGTACGTGAGCGCGTAGTAGGCGGGCGCCGCGAACACGAGGCGCCACGCGGGAAGCAGCCCGCCGACTGCCGCGATGAGCGACGTCAGCATGATCATGCCGAAGACCGGGACGACAAGCAGATTCGCGGGGAGCGCGACGAGCGAGACCCGCCCGAAGTTCATCGCGATCAGCGGCTCCGTGGCGATGGTCGCAGCAATCGTGACCGAGAGCGGCTCCGCGAACCAGGCGCTCACCCAGCCCGGAACAGCATCACGGCGCAGGACGCGCGCGATCCACTCGATCGTCCACGCGCGAATCGGCGACGCGAGATAGACGATGCCGACCGTGGCGGCGAAGGTGAGCTGGAAGGACAGATCCCGGTTGATCCCCGGATCGATCCCGGACATGATCGCCGCCGCGAACAGAATCGACGTGATGCCGCTCGAAGGACGCCCGGCGAGGGTCGCGACCACGAGCAGGATACCCATGATCGTCGCGCGCATCACCGACGGCGATGCACCGATGAGCGCGGCATAGACGAGCACGACGCCGATCGAAAGCAGCAGCGCACGGCGGCGTCCGAAGATCCAGGCGAGCGCTGCCGTGGCGAATGCTGAGACGAGCACGACATTCTCGCCGGACACGACGACCAGGTGTGACGTGTTCGTTGCGTTCAGATTGGCCGCCACGTCGGCGGGCAGCACGGACTTCTGCCCGAGGAGGATGCCCTGCGCGAGCGACGATTGTGGTTCGGGCAGGGCGAGGCCGATCGATTCGGAGAGCTTGCGGCGCACGCGGAGGATCGTCGCGCGGACGAAGCTGTCGTCTTCGCGGCCCGCGGCGCTCACAGTCGGAAACTGCATGACGGAGCGGATGTTCTTACGCGCGAGATACTCCGTGTAGTCGAAGCCGTCGACGGCGGGCGGGGACTCGAGCTGACCTTCAAGCTCGATCACGTCGCCGGAGCGGCGGTGCGGGAGCAGGCCCGTGCGGACGAGCACGCCGCCGGATGCCGGCTGCCACGCGCCATCGATCTGGACGGCGCGGACGGAGATCGAGAAGCGCTGGGATGTATCGCCGATCTCGGGGTCGTCGCGCAGGACGCCGCGGACGCGCATGGCGACGCCGTCGTTGTAGCGCGAGACAGTATCGCGCGGGAGTTGCGGGCGCGATGTCTCGAAGCGGACGACGCCGACGATGAAGATGAGCGGCAGCACGAGCGCAGCGGCCGCGATTCGGCGATCGCGGCGGAGGATGGCGACGGCGAGGATTCCAGCCAGTAGAGCGAGCGCGAGCGGCCACGCGCCACGCCCGAGCGCGGAAGCTGCGGCGATGCCCGCGAGCCAGGCCGCGGCCAGCCAGGCGAGAATCATGGCGAAGGCCGGCGCGGCGTGCGGCGGGAACAGCACATGGCGCCTATCGTACACCGCCGCTTCTACAGAAGCAGCACATGCCGCGTTGAGGGCGCTCGCAGATGTCAAGCTCCGAAGGAAGCATCCGCGGTGGGCGAGCGCGGGTAGTACAGCGTCCGCGGTAGCTTCCACCATCGCGACCTGTACCGTAGATTGGGGCGTCGCCTCCGTCGCAGTTCGGGCGGCCAAACCAGGAGATGAACGTATGCCATCGGCAATCATCGAGGGCGCGCGCCGAGAAGGCCGCACGCTGCTGACCGAGATCGAGGCGAAGCAGGTGCTTGAGGAGGCTGGCGTGCCCGTTTCGCCGGCGCGGCTGGCGACGACGAAGGAAGCCGCGGCGAAGGTGGCCGAAGAGCTGGGCTACCCGATCGTGCTGAAGATCGTGTCGCCGCAGATTACGCACAAGTCCGATGTGGGCGGCGTGGCGCTGGGCCTTGGTTCGAGCGCCGATGTGGCGGCGGCGTTCGACCGGATCGTCGCGTCGGCGAAGCAGCACGTGCCGGACGCGACGATCGACGGCGTCGCGGTGCAGCGGATGGAGAAGCAGGGCATCGAGGTGATCATCGGCATGACGACGGATCCGCAGTTCGGGCCGGTGCTGATGTTCGGGCTCGGCGGCGTCATGGTCGAGATCCTCAAGGATGTGTCGTTCCGCGTGGCGCCGATCAACGAGCGCGACGCGCGGCAGATGATCAACGAGATCAAGGGCAAGCCGCTGCTCGACGGGTATCGCGGGAGCGAGCCGGCTGATATCGGCAAGCTGCAGGAACTGCTGCTGAAGGTATCGTCGTTTATCGAGACGCACCCGGAAGTGGCGGAGCTGGACCTGAACCCGGTGTTCGCGTACAAGGACGGTGCGAAGGCCGTCGATGCGCGGATCGTGTTGGGCGGAGTTCTCAGTTCACAGTGAACAGTTCACAGTTCAGCAAGCAGTGTTGGACGGAGCTAAAGCTGCGTCCCTATGGCCTCTCATTCGCAGCGCTAGATTTGCGTCCGTGCGGCCTCTCATTCGCGGCGTTCGAGCTGGATCCAAGGCGCCCCTTCTCGGTTCGACGTGTGTTGGACGGAGCTAAAGCTGCGTCCCTACGGCCTTTCATTCGAAGCGCTCGAGCTGTGTCCCAACTTCCTCCGCCGACTGACGACCGATGACCGACGACCTTCGACACGACCTCCGGCGCGCGCTGAATCCGAAGTCTGTGGTGGTCGTCGGGTCGAAGAAGGCCGACGCGTACATGTGGCTGCGGAACTACGCGACGTTCACAGCGGGGCCACTGTATTCGGTGCAGATCGACCCGAACGAGATCCCCGGCATCGAGGCGATGGGGGTGACGAACTTCACGTCGCTGATGGACGTGCCGGGCGAGGTGGACTACGTGATGCTGGCGGTGCCGCGGCCGGTGGCGGCGCGCGTGCTGGCCGACTGCGCGAAGAAGGGTGTGGGCGGCGTGGCGCTGTTCACGTCCGGGTTTGCGGAGACAGGCGAGGATGAGGGCATCAAGCTGCAGGAGCAGTTACTGCAGATTGCGCGCGACGGCAACGTGACGCTGATCGGGCCGAACTGCATGGGGCTGTACAACCGCCGGCTGGGCATCCGGCAGAGCGCGGAGCAGGGGCACGGCGAGGCCGGCGACGTCGGCTTCATCTCGCAGAGCGGGACGCACGCGATCAACTTCGGGCTGGTGGGTGAGCAGCACGGCGTGCGGGTGAGCACGTCGATCAGCATCGGCAACGCGATTGTGCTGGACGTGCCGGACTACCTGGACTACCTGACGGACGACGCGGAGACGAAGGTCATCGCGATGTACATCGAGGGCGTGAAGGACGGGCCGCGGTTCGTGCGGTCGCTGCGGCGCGCCGCTTCGATGAAGCCGGTGGTGGTGTGGAAGGGCGGCGTGACGGACGCGGGCGCGCGGGCGACGGCCTCGCACACGGGGTCGCTGGCGACGTCGCAGGCGGTGTTCAGCGCGATCGTGCGGCAGGCGGGGGCGCTGCAGGCCGACAGCCTCGAAGACGCGATCGACGTGGTGAAGGCGCTGCTGTACGCGAAGCCCGCGACCGGCCGCGGGATGGGGCTGATGGCGATGACGGGCGGGCAATCGGTGGTGATCACGGACGCGTTCGTGAACGCGGGGCTGGACGTGCCGCGGCTGTCGGACGCTTCGTACGCGGAGCTGAAGTCGTTCTTCAACATCGTGGGCGGGAGCTACCAGAATCCGCTGGACATGGGCGGCACGATCGGCTTCGGCGGGTCGGCAGGGACGCTGGCGCGGCTGTTCGGCATCCTGGACGCGGACCCGAACGTCGATGCGGTGGCGATGGAGATGGCGTCCGGGTTCCTGGCGCGGATGTGGGCGGCAAACCCGGCGAGCCTGGACGGGCTGCTCGATACGCTGGCGGCGCACCGGGACGCTTCGCCGAAGCCGTTCGTGGCGGTGCTGCAGCCGCAGCACGTCGAGGACGTGGTGCACCAGGCGCGGATGCGGGTGCAGGAGCGCGGCATCGCCGTGTTCGCGTCGTTCGACCGGGCGGCGCGGGCGCTGGCTCGGGCCATCGAGTACCACCGGTTCCGGGCGGGGTTGGACTGATAGCTCCGGCCATTTGATATTCACGACATTAAACGGCAGTTTTCGTGTTCTTCGTGGCTGGTGCCCGGAGTTCGTTTGGCGCTTTTCACGTTTTCGCGCGTGGTTGGGTGAGGGCGAGTCGCGCTGATGGTGGGGCACGGTGCTCGGGCATAGCTGTAGTTTAGGGCGATCGGGCGGCTAGCTCCGAGGGGTGGGTGGCACTTGGGTGGGCGCCGGCGTCTACGGCCAGGTAGGGACGGATCGGCTGAGCGAACCTCTGCTCCATTCTCACGGTCGCCGCTTCGAACGCCATCTCGAGCTCGAAGACCTCGGGTCGTTGTTATCCCTCACTTGTGGTGGGTCGGGCGCACGCATAACATCGTCGCTATGGAGCGGGAGCATTCACCCGGCTGTGATGGTCGTCACAACGAGCGTCAGACGTGCAACGGCGCGCCTTCATCGTCGGCTTCGTTGGAGGGCGATCGCCCCGAATCGACTCTGAGGCGAGCGCCCGGCGAGAGTGATCGGCCACCCGGTAGGACGTTCCGCTGCGGCCCCGAGATTGGGAGACGGCGGGCCTTGATCGTCGTCGGCACGCTTGGGGTCGTGATTGCGCTAACTCTGGTCGCCCTGCGAGTCTGCCTTCGTCCCGCCGACATCGGCCCCCGCGATACGGACATCTCTCTGGACACGGCAGAGACGTTCAGAACGTTTCCGCTCTACTGGCTCGGACCGGACTTTCATGGATACAAGCTCGATCGCATCATCGGCCAGTATCCGGGTAACGAAGATGATCCGTTGCTATTCGTGTACGGCACCTGCGGCAAGACGTTCGACACGGGCTGTCGGCCACCGATTGTTGTGAAGACCATTCGCGGCTGCCTTCGAGCTGTTGATGACGGGCTGAAGATCCGTGAACGGACCGCGCACCGAGGTGCGCACCTCCAAGTGCAAGCCGGCGACGTAGTGGTCACCGTTTATGCGGACTCGCCTCAGATCGAAACTGAAGTCGCTGATCAGATGAAGCCTGTGAACCCGGGTATACCTCTGGGCGCGCCGATGGTTCAGCCTGGAGCGCCGCTACCGGGCTCGCTGTGTGAACTCTCCCTTATCCATCCCCGCCCAACACGAGCGCCTGTATCGCCTGAACCTGTGCGCAGCGAAAACCGCTTAGCAGCGACGGTGATCTCTTCGCTTGGCAATGGTGAAGTAGCCAGCTCGCCGGACCAGGCGGCGGCAAAGCTCGGATGGAAGGTGATCCGGACGAACGACGCGCGATACACGTCGACGCTAGCTGGCGCGATTACGACGTTCAAGAACACGCTCCCTGCGTTGTCGCAAACGCACTACGCCATCATCGGACGAAAGTACTCGATAGATGTCGCGCAAGAGCCTGAGTCTTATCAGGCGTTTGACGTGACGCCGTATTCCGCAACGGAGACGATCGGGCCATGGACTGGGAAGCTTTGGAGTTACCGAGCGGAGATGGGCTTCGAGTTCTTCTCAGGCGAATCTATCAACGGCCAACGTATTCGGGTATCGGTTTTCAGCGACCGCGACGCCGTCAGCTTGGACGATATCCGCCAGTTCGTAAGGACTCTAACCTTAGAAGACTAGACGCGTAATCCGCCACATCACAGTAAGTTCCGACCTCACCTCCGCGCTGCGCGGGTGCGCGTTCTTGCCAACGGGCGTTGGTGCTCACGCGGGGCGCGCGCACAGCCGGGGCGGCTGTGATCCGGCGTGGAGTGGACGATCGGAGTTGCACCGGGCGGGTGTGCGACTCACAGGTCTCCTAAGGCGACTCTTCGACCGGGGGCGGCTGTACCGCTCGATGTGATGTGCGGCGCTGGCGCAGTGTGCCGCGGGTTAGGCGGGGACGGCTTCGATGATGCTGGCGGGGCTGGCGGTGGGGATGACGCGCGTCAGGCGGAAGCCGGCGGTGGCGAAGAGGGCGGCGAACTCGTCGCGGGTGCGCTCCTGGCCGCCGGGGAGGAGGAGCATGTTGAGGTCCATGAACTTTCCGGTAGGCCCGTCGTTCGGCGGAGCGACCACCTGCTCCACCACGAGCAGCGTGCCCGCGGGGTCGATGGCGCGGCGGCAAACACGCAGAATCGACGCGGCGGCATCGTCCTCCCAGTTGTGGATGATCTGCTTGAGGACGTGGGCGTCGGCGCCGCCGGGGACGGCTTCGAAGAAGCTGCCGGCGACGACCTCGCATCGATCGGCGACCTTCGCAGCCTCGAGCACCGCGGGCGCGCCGGAGACGACGTGCGCCTGATCGAAGAGCACGCCCTTCGCTGATGGGTTGGCCGCGAGCATCGCCGCCAGCAGGGAGCCCTGGCCGCCGCCGATGTCCATGATGCGCGCGAAGCGGCTGAAGTCGTAGGCGGCGACCACGGCCCCATTTGTGCGGTGCGACTGGCCGGTCATCGCGCGATCGAAGACGGCGCTATCCTCGGGATGGGCCGCGCGATAGGTCCAGACGTCGGTGGCGTGCTGGTGGCGGAAGGCGTTCTCGCCGGTGCGGACGCTGTGGAGAAGGTCGCCCCACGCCTGCCAGAAATACTGCCGTCCGATCTGCGCAGCCCACGGCGCGGACGAACCAGGCGCGTCGGAACGGAGGAACTCTCCGATGGGCGTGAGGCTGAATCGCTGGTCATCGTGCTCGTGGAAGACGCCGGCGGCGGCGAGCGCCCGGAGAAGGCGATAGAGCGAGCGTGGGTGTGTGTTGGTGGCAGCCGCAAGGTCGTCGTTCGCGCGGGGGCCGTCCTTCAGGAGATCGGCGATGCCGAGCGTCGCGGCGACGGAGATCGCCTGCGAGATCTGGTAGCCGTTGACGAGGCGTTGCAGGTCGGCGGCGGGGTCTTGTTGGGTCATCGTGCTGATTGTGGGATGGGCCGGGGTGGGGCAACGGCGGCCGCAGCCCACCTCTCGCCACGGCGAGCAGGCCGCGCTGTCTCCCGCCGGCGACTCTGTGAGCGCGCGCACAGCCGGGGGCGGCTGTGATCCAATGCTTCGCGTTCTTTCGTATCGAAGCAACGGCGCCAGGCGGGCACCTCACCCCGCCCTTCGGGCGACCCTCTCCACGACGTGGAGAGGGTTGCGCGCTGAGGCGCGTTGCGGGCGGGGTTTCAACTCATTTGGCCGAGCTACTCACAGGTCTCCTGGGGCGACGCTTCGACCGGGGGCGGGTGTGATCCGTTGTGGGTGGCGTCTGGAGACCTCACCTCCGCGCTGCGCGCTGGTCCTCTCCGCCTGGCGGAGAGGAGGGCGAACGAGTGCTGGCTCTTGGAGGCGATCGTTGGTGCTCAGGCGGGCGGGACTCACAGCGGGGGACGGATGTGCCGATCTTGGTGGCGTCTGGAGACCTCACCTCCGCGCTGCGCGCTGGTCCTCTCCGCCCGGCGGAGAGGAGGGCGAACGAGGGCTGGCTCTTGGAGGCGAGCGTTGGTGCTCAGGCGGGGGCACTCACAGCCGGGGCGGCTGGGATCCGTTGTGGGTGGCGGTCGGTGGCGGCGGGCGGGGGGGGGGGGGGGCCACC
>Ga0080064_1001486_pt1 | contig 46805 bp, 49 predicted proteins | sample Subgrocontami54m_FD_69260 | JGI IMG/M metagenome (GOLD analysis project Ga0080064, IMG submission 69260) | Subsurface groundwater microbial communities from S. Glens Falls, New York, USA - GMW46 contaminated, 5.4 m (SPADES assembly) (version 2) ...
CGCGCGCATCACGTGCGATGGCGAGCGCCTGTGCGCGTCTGACCTACGCGCGGGCCGGGGCGCGCCGCGCTTGGTAGACCGACCAGATCCGCCGCCACTCGGTGGTGGAGACGGACCCGGTGCTGGCGTGCTGGAGCCGGTAGAGTCGCCCGCCGAGCTGCCCGAGCGACCGCGGCGTGGCGCGCTCGACCTGCGCGAGGAGGGCGCACGCGGGCTGCCGGAGCGTCACGGCGCGCTCGAGCGCGGCCCTGCGCAGGTGGTAGTGTGACCACGCCACGCCCGCCTGGTCGTGCGTGAGCTGGAGCGCGTAGAGCCGCTTGCCGAGCGCCGCCAGCTCTTCGAGCGCCGGACACGCGTCGATCGCGCCGACGATGCCGCGGAAGCGGCCACCCTGCCGCGCTTCCCAGGTGTCCCGCGTGCCGCACCCGGGACAGGTCGGCAGCTCGCCCGAGTCCTCATCGGCTTCGGAGACTGCCCTGCACACTGGGCAGATCACCCGCTCGGGGTGCACGGTTCCCAGGGCATGCCACTGCACTGTGGACTGGGCAGCCTCGCCCTGCGATAGCCCTGCGGCGTTTGCAACACGCCCGGCGTCGTCGACCCACTCGACGCCGTCGCCGAGTGCCTCCGCGTGCTCGAGCGCATCGGTTTCGGGTGCCTGCTCGGCGAGGGCGAGGCTGGCGACGATGTGGAGCAGGTCCTCGATGACACGCGCGACGCCGACGCGCCGCGCTTCGTCTTCGTAGTGGGCGACCACGCCCGGACCGGCGTCGAGAGCCAGGAAGAGCTCGGCGAGTCCTGCGGCTTCGCGGACCTCGCACCGGAAGCGCCGCATCAGCCGGCGTGTGGCAAGGAACGCGGGCGTGTCGGACAGCGCCTCGTGCGGCACCAGCACCGCGTCACCGGCGAGGACGCCGCGTTCGAACCACAGCCGCTCTCCGGCGCTCAGCGAGGCGATGTGCTCGAGCTGGGCGTTGATGGGTTCGCCCTCCGGCACCTGGAACACGCGCGCGAGCCAGGAAGGCCGCGCGGGTTCCGGCAGCTCCGGTTGCCACCGGAATCCTTCAACCGCCCCGAAGCGGCACGGCGCCCACCGGCCGCCCGTGAACGCCGGCAGCACAGCGCCGCCACCGGCGAGGACCACCGCGGCGGGCTTCCCCGCCCGGGCTGCTTCCCGCACCGTGAACACCGAGCCACGCGACGGGCCCCAGAGGAAGGCGACCACGCCAGCCGATGCCCGCGCGAGCCGCCGGGAGCGCGCGAGGAGGGCACGCCGACCCGCCCCGGCGCCCGGCACAACGCGCCCGCCCCGCGCCACGAACGCGTAAAGGGCTTCTGACTGCCTGGGCAGCGCACCCGGCAGGAACACCGCCGAGCGCGCGCACGCTGACGGCCCCGCGGCCAGCACCGCGCTGAGGGCGTAGTGATCCGCACCCCGCGCGCCGCCCGAGCCGATGCCCCAGCCCCGCGAGAGAAAGCACCGCACCGTGTCTGCCACCTGAGGCGCCGCCGTCTCCGGCAACACCCGCGCCCCGACCACCGCCACGAAACCCAGTGCTCCAGCCATGACGCACCTCCCTGGAAGGTTGAGCCGGCACCAACGCCGGCCCCCTGCGGGACCCGCCCGCAGCCGCCAATCTGCTAGCGCCCCAGGCGGGAGGCGACCCCACAGCCAGGCGAGGGCGCTGGCGCGATCGCGGAGACGCGCGCGTGGGAGGAACGCACGGACCGAGAAGAGGCCACAGCGCCACGTGGACCCAGTCGGGTCACTGTCGGTTTCGCCTCCGTCACCCGCAGGGCCGGAGCGAAGCGGAGGACCCCGCAGGGCGAAGCCCGGAGGGGTTGAGGGAGGCGAAAGGGGCGATACGATTGACAGTGCTGCGGACGGGAATGTAACTGACTGGACGCGGGCCCGTGGGCCCGTCTGCTGGCGGAGAGAAGCTACCGCGCTACGGGATGATCAACCTCGCGCGTGACCGCGGCCGAGGCGTGCGCTTCACCTTGCACGCCGAAGGCCGCGTCACCAAGCGCGTGATCAACCACGCGCGCACATCTCGCGCGCTGCGGCAGCGGCTCCGCGGGCGGGACCGCGGCCTAGCCGTGCGCCACAGCGAACGCCAGGTAGCTACCGCCGAGCGTGCACGACGACGGCCGCGCTGCTCGGTGTCGAACTACTCTGCGCTAAAATCCCCTACACGTGACCCCGCACCTTGAGGAGACGACACATATGCCAAAACCACCACACCTACCCGGGCCAGATCGAGTTTGATCGGTGAAGGTGCTTGGACCGCGCAGGCTGGTAGAGGTGCTAACCGACTGGGGCCTCCACGAGGCTAATGGGCGTCTTCGCGGGAGCCTCCCGGCGGAGCTTGTGCCTCCAGAAGAAGGCGTTGAGCGGGCTGTGCGAGGACTTGAGATAGCTCTGAGAACGAGGGCGCCATTGATCGCCCGCATACTCGCATCGACGCCCCTCAGAGTCCTTCGGGTGGAGATTGCGCCGGACGATATTCCGCTGCTTGCCATCTTTGACGGCCGACCGTTGCAAGACTGGGCCAACGCGATTCTCGCCGACAAGACCGCCTCCGGCGATCATGCTCGTCAGCTCGCCAAGGCCGACACTCAGGTGAGCGGGCCGTTCGTATGCGCGGCCGCCCTGGGCCTGGATGACACTCCCGGTAGTCTACGTGAACCCGTTGTGATCTATGACGGCTGGCACCGTGCAGCTGCCTGGGTGTCACATTGCCGCAGGCGCGCTCCATATCCAGTGACAGCCGATGTAATCATCACGCAGCACACTGATCCCCTATGGCGCGAGCCGGATAGAACGTCGTAGGATCGTGACGTCTACCACGCATAACACCTTCAGTCATCAGTGCACGCGAGGCAGATTTACCTAGCGGGAGGTGACCGTGCGAGAACCAGAGGTGGAATCTGCGGTACGCGCGCACCTTGAACACGCCGGCTATGCACTCCAAATCCGGACCACAGCCACCGGGCCGGACATTCACGGCCGGCGCGACGGTCGAACGCTCGTGGTCGAGGTGAAGGGCGATCGGCCGGGACACCAGAGCAGTCCGGGTACCATCAACGTGGACGTCATGACGCTTCTTGGCCAGATCGTCCTGCGCAAAGGCAGCGGGGCAGCAAATGACTACGCGGTAGCCATCAGGCCCGTACACAGGCGACTCATCAGCCAAGCAATGCCCGCGCTGAGGGAGCTGGATATTCGCGTTCTTCTCGTCACGGATGACGGGACAGTCGAGGAGATGCGTCAATGACGAACCGTGAAGGATACCTCCTTCGCTGTTACAGGGCGCGGTCGTGGATTCGTCGGGCCGAGGTGGCGGAGAACAAGGATTGGGACACGAAATTCATTGCCTACTGGATCGCGTTCAATGCACTGTACGGACAGGGTAAGTACCGCGGTCCACGAGAGAAGCGGAAGCCGGAGGAGGATGATATCGATGCGTTCCTACGGTTGGCTGCCGGACTCGACCGAGACGGTTCCTTGGCTCAGGTGCTAGTGGACCTCAGGAAGCCCGTCGAGGCGGTGGTGACCGATCCCTTCCTCTCCGGTAGCTCTTGGAGAGTGTGGGATGAGCATGAAGTCTTCGATCGCCAAGAGAGGCTGGCCATGGCAGTTGGGACTCCACGGAACAAGACCCTCCTTCACCGCTTGTTCGCAGCGTTGTACGTGCTCCGTAACCAGGTCTTCCATGGGTGCTCCACCGTTGGGAGTAACAAAAACCGCCAAGGGCTTGAGAGGGCAGTCGTCGTGCTTGCTCGGTTGGTACCGACGTTCGAGAACATCGTCCGACAGCGAGGCGGAGACTCGGATCTGCTTGCCGATCCCCCGTACCGACCATCTGCCGGATCGACAAGAGGTTTCGGAACCATTCTTGAACGGACAGCCCAACGACTAAGGTAAGGGTAAGAGTCCCTGACGGTCCGCGATCGTCTGACGCTGGTGGTCAGTCGGTGGGGCGAGAACCGCGAACCCCGATCCAATGAAGCGCTTCGTTCGGCGACGACTCAAGACGATCCCCGAGCCCTGACGATCCGCGAGTCCGGCAGCCCAGCCTCATGCAGGAGACGAGTGACACCGCCCACGGAGTCAGTGCTGCTGGAGCAGAAGATGAAACTAGCATGCGATCGGAAACCGATCGCCGCCGTCTGTCTCTCCGATAGCCAGACGATCTTAGAACGCAGCGACTCCTCAGGGGCCTCCCGACGTAGCGCTTGATCAAACGCCATGATCACGCGCCCGGGGTTGGACATGCAGAGAGCCTGGAGGCTGGCCGTGCTGAGATGTGTTCGTTTCGCTACCTTGCGGGCCTGGGGCAAGACGACTCCGATATCCGGGTCCACGAGGAGGTTGCCAGTCCCATGGCAGGCGTTAAGAGCAGCCTGATGCTCTTTCTGGGTACGAGCTTGGAACGGCTCGACAAGGCGGGCGCCAAGGAACCGCGCAAACATGGCCGCTTGCTGGGGAGATACGTCATCTGTGAAGAGGGGCTGGATGTCCCACGGTCCAAGCGGCGCCAACCACTGAAGGAGTGCGCGCTTCACGATATCGTAGGAGTCGCCGAAGTATTGGAGCCGCATCACGAACCTTCGCGGATCATAGTCTCCGAACGTCGGCGGTCAGCGGACGGGGCGGGCACCACGAGCCCCAGACCGCTGGGCCACCTCGTCAGATCCCTGTCTCTGAGAACCATGCCTCTCTCTGGAGGGCTGTGCGCACCGGCGTCTTCACGAAGCCGGGCGCGCGCCAAACGTACTCCGCCGCCTTCACCTTGGCTTCTGGTTTCAGAGTCGTCAGGTACGACACCGCCGCGATCACGGAGAACGGCTGCCGGGTCTTCTCCGTGAAATTCCCCTTCAAGGCCGCCCAAACCACAGCGTCGAGTTTTTTCAGGCGAGCCCAGGCAAGCATGGGGTCTTCGGCGCCGCGTTTGGCCGGTTTCTCCAACTCGGGAGTGACGATCAGACGGCCGATGTTGGCCGCGGTCGTGCCTTCACGACAACGCAGATCACATACAGCGTCGTCCAAACTTGCGCGCCTGCTGAGGCACCAAGCGACGGCAGTCGCAGTTCCGTGCTCCTCGTCGATGACCAGAGTCAGGGCGCCGAGGCGCCTTTGGGACACCCGCGAGAACTCGAGCTTGAGGGTGGGGCCGTCATAGCACCATGGGTCATGCCACTGGTCGAATTCCGCTCCTCCCTCCCAAAGGAGGGAGCCCCAGCCGAGAATTGCGATCCTCATGGCGCCAGCGAATTCATCCGGCGGAGTCGTCCCCCGGTGGAATAACCGTGGAGCCCGACTCCGCATAGAGAACGCTGCGACCATCGAGGGTTTCTTCGCGCAGCGCCAGTTGTACGACGTCTCCAATTTGGAAGTGAACACCAGCAGGTGTGTACACGCGAAGGAGCTTCTTTGGGCTGAGCTGCAGAGTCACCGCCAGTACCTGTACTGCCTGCCTGACGGCCGTACCCGGGGTCGACCGCCACGCTTTCCTCTGCTTAATGCTGAGGACAACACCGATTACGAGCCGACCGGCTTCTCTCTCATCGAACTCGTGGATAGGGCGCCCCGCGGGAGGCGCGATGTAGGTAGGCACTACGACCCGATCAACCAGCTGCATGAGCTCGCGGGACCTGGAGGCAACGCGGATACTGTCCTCGTTGGATAGGCAAGCATGCTTCGGCCAAGGGGGACCGAGGTCATCAAAAAACACGCAATCGCCATTACCGTTCGTGTGGAAGAAAATGATCGCTCCGCAAAGGGGGCAGACAGTGGGATGCGTTATGGGAACTCCGAGGTCGCAGCGGGCATGTCCCTCGGACCAGAGGCTCGACGCACGAACGACGGGTTTCGATACGGGAAGGGATCGCGGCGAAGAATGGACACCACCGTAGTCGGCGCGCTCGCCACTACACCATCCGCCCGAGAGGTGGATGGGCCGCGGACCACCGTCGATCCATCGGAATTCGATCTCCTCACCGCAATACCAGCAGAGGTCCATCTTGCGTACCTCTTTACCCGACCGCTGCGCACGACCTATGCAGCGCCCGCACTAAGGTGCGCTGCGAAGCACGAGGATCTTCCCGCAGTTAGGAAAGCCGGAAGAGGACTATGAATCCCAAGACACAGAGCAGAAAACTGAGACACCTACGTAGCCCAACGGGTCCGTGGATGATAGCGAACCCTCCGGCGCGATGAGCGTAGCCAACATTAGCACCCTCTGGCGGCGCAGGCGTCCCGTCCGTGGCCCCCGTCCCCGTGACATAGCCTCCCAGACACGGACGCCACCCACCCCAAGGGCCGACGGCACAATACGCCAAAGGCCGTGCCCCCGAGTGATCAGTTGCCGTCAGCCGGAACGCGAGATCCGATCCAACATGCGAGCAATCCCACGTCGCGCAGTCGAAGCACTCTCTTGCCGGTCACGGACGCGGCGGGACGAGCCGAAGTCCCTCCACCCGTTCGAAGTGACGTCGATTCAATGTCATGAGAGCCATGTCGTGGCTGAGGCAGCAGGCCGCGATCCACGCATCGTTCGGCGGAATCTGCTGGCCCTGGGCTTCACATTCGGCACTCACGCGACCCCAGACCCGGCTGATCTCAGAAGTATAGGGAAGGACCACCACATTCCGGAGCCACGCCTCGAGCCCCTGGACCCGCCTCTCGCCCCACTGTCGCTTGAAGGCACCCTTGAAGAATTCGCCGACCGTGATGAAGGTCACGCACACGATCGTGCCACGGACGTGTTCGGGCAACGGCGCTGGAAGAGATCCCCTCTGAAGGTGTGACGCGGCGTCAGTGTCGAGGACGAGATACTCCACCGTGAGCCGTGCGCCTACCTTGGCCCAGTCTCACGCGCTCGATAGGTGTCAGCCAGGAACTCCTCGAGCTCCGAGTCAGACTGCCAGACGTCGGCTGTCAGATCTTCCAGCCGCTCGACTGCGTGCACCGCTTGTCGCTGAGCCAGCTCCTCGACACTCGGGTGCTCCCAGAAGTCGCCAGCTTCCAGGCCGCCTGGAGTTTCGATCGGCTCGATGTCGGTGATAGTCACTACCCGGACGCGACCTTGCTCTTCGTCTCGCTCAGCTTGCCCAACTACTCGGACGTACTTCGTTAGCAGCTCAAGAATCGCTTCCCTCTGTTCGTCGCGGAAGATGCAGGCGACCGTCGGGCCGTAGGATGGATGCACGCGGCATCGCCGGCGTGCGTTGTCGAAGTCGGCCATGAGCAGGCGACCCTCGACGGTGATGAGGTCGTGCATGGGGCCGCGGATCCGCTGGACGATTTCATCCCGCACCTCGCGCGTGTATTGGACGACCGAGACGGCGTTCCGCTTAGCTCGGGTCACCTCGATGTGGTCCACACCGCGCTCGAAGATGGTCCCGAGTTCTCTCCAAGCCATGAGTACGCCCGTATCCCAACCCGCAGGGAGGCTCGGACCCGCAGACACACGCTGAAGGCCTTCCACCATCCGGTCCAGCGCGGCCTCGCCGAGATCCATAGCGTCGAAGGGCCGCTCGGTACCACCCAACTCCAGCTCCAGAACTGCGCTACCGCTCCCAAACCCGACGAGGTCGAGCCTACACAGGTCCGTGACATCAGCCGGGCGGCGGCCCGGCTTCAAACTCTTTGCTTCGCCCCGCAGCATAAGAGCAATTCGCTCCAGCGCGACCTGCAGGTTGCGACCCACGTGGACCAATTCGGTGAGAGCCAGTCGGCCCTCGCCAATGCCAGGCCCTGTCAGCTTGATTGTGAGCGATGCTTCGCGCTGGCTCATTGTGGTCGCCTCTTCTCGTGGTCACGGCCCTGCCGGACGATCTCAGCTATGCCTTGGTGTGCTCGGAACCCTACGACGCCCCCATCGCTCCGTCAAGTGGCCTCGGCTCAAGTGCCTCGACGGAGCCCGCATAGACTATGATGCCTCGCCCAATCGGAAGAGCAAGCATGGTTTCGTCGGCCTCGTTTTGCTCAGCGACGTGTACCCAGGTTGCTCTCCAGAAGGTTCCCCCAAGCTGTTCGCGTGGCGAAGTCGAGCTCGCGGTAGTGATCGGATGCTGTAGGGTCCGCCGGGAAGTAGATTGATATCCCGCGTGCTTGCGCTACACGTGCGCCCACGTGTCCCTGTGCGATGATCGGGCTCCGGGCCTCATGGCCGTCGATGAGGCGCTGGACGTCGTGGCAGGCATCGGCTATGCGGCCATTGCCGAATGCAGTGGCCAGATTGCCTGCCAGATGATGCAGGTCCACGTACAGTCCCTCAAAAAACTCAAGCGTCCGGCGCCGAGCGCGAAGTAGGGTGGCGGTCAAGGAGGCACTCTTGATTCCCGCCACGAGGAGGCGAGCCAAGAGATCCACCGCCTCCACCAAGTCGTCGATGCGGCCGAGGTCGATGGCGGACTGGGTGGCGCTCTCCGCACCGTGCCGGTAGGACTCGACGTAGCGCTGGACGATCGTGGCCCCGAGCTCGGCCTGCGTCGTTGTCGGGTGCTTCGTGAGGTCCCCAAGGATCTCTGCGTGGGGCCAGCCGGGGCCGGGCTCGAGCTCTTCCGAGCCCACGAGGACGTGGGCATGATCCCGGAGCTGGTAGGCGACTTCGATCATGGTCATGAGACAGGCGTCCATGCCGACCACGTCGACCTTGTGGCCGAGGACACGATGCGCGGTGGCGAGGACGCGCTTGAGCTCCTGGTTGTCCAGGCAGTCGGCGGCGCCATCGTCATAGGCGATGCCGCGGCTTGCGGGGGCGGCGTCGAGTAGCCGCTCGCGAGTGGTGTGAAAGATCGGCCGCCGGCGCCGCCGAGCCGCGGCAGACGAGGCGCCGTCATGGCCTGACGCGTTCCTCTCCCCCGAGCGCATCTCCGGCGGCACGTAGAAGCCAGATCCGTGATTGAGGAGGACCAGGGCCGTCGCCCGCGTCGGGTAGCGCTGGGCCCCGAACCGGATGAAGCTCTCGAGCACGCGCGGGTCCCCTGTGTTCGTGGGACCGAGGTCAGCCAGGAGCCGCGAGTTGATCTTGCGGGGATCAGTCCCGCGCGTCACGTAGTAGCGTCGGGTGCCATGCCAGTTCCCCTTGGAGGCGTCCTGCCCGGGCGAGCGGTCTACCTGGGCGAGGACCTCGACCACGCCTGGGCTGGACCCGACGCGCTCCATCTCGGCGAGATCGGAGAGCAGCTCGTCCTCGAGATCGTTGTCGGCGGCGAGGTACGCCAGCACGAGCCACTGCGCTGCTGGGGGCACGTGCGCCGCCTTCGACTGCGGCCGGGGGGAAACGGCGGGGTGCTCGGTGAGCGTCTCGGGCATGCGGATCCTCCTCGTCACGAGTTGGTGAAGGGCGGGACCAGCCGCGGGCGCGCACCCGCGGGACCGCCGGTGAGCAGCCCCGCCGCCAGCAGCACGAGCGTCGCGATCTCGTCGTGGTAGATGTCGCAGTGGGCGCCGATGAGCCACTCGTGCTTCTGCACGACGCGCGAGCCGTCGATGGTCACCACGCAGCGAGGCAGCCCCGACATCTGCGCGTCCACCAGGTCGATCTCGGGCGCGCCCACGCCGCGCACGCCCACCGCGCCCAGGGCGCTGCGCGCGATCACCTCGCGCACGTGCCGCAGGCGCCCCGCGTTTGGCGCCGCGCGATCGACCTGGTTGCCCCAGGTCGCGGCGGGGTAGAGCGTGCCGAGCGCCCGGTCGTGGTCGGAGCGGAGCGCGACGATGGGACCGGCGACCAAGCGCTCGGCGAGCATCCGGTGGTAGAAGCCCGGGCGCTTCATGCTCGGCACCTCCTCCGCGAAGGCGAACGCGGAGAAGGCGGCCTGCAGCAGCACGAGGCTCGCGGGCCTGAGCCCGCCCAGGACCGCCGAGGCGACGAGCTTCGCCCCGAAGGAGTGGCCGATCAGGTGCAACCGCGGCGCCGTGTCGCCGAGGGCCGCGACCATGGGCGCCAGCCGCTCGCGTCCCAGGCGCTCGCCCACCTGCCCCGCCCGGCGCTTCATCAGCCAGAAGCTCAACGCGTAGAGGGGCGAGAGCGTCGAGCCGCCTCGTGTCGCCTGCCGATCCCGGATTGGCGGAGCAGGACGTGGACGCGCTCCCGGTGAGCGGCCACCGCGCGCTCGCGGGCGTCGGTGGCGCGCCGCTCCCGCTCGCACGGGCACTCGCCGGCGAAGGTGCGCGGGGCTAGTGCTTCAGGGAACGGAGAAGCGCGGCGATCCCCGCCTCGCCGACCTGCGTGTCCTGCTCGCCGGTGCCGCCGCTCACGCCGATGCCGCCGACCACCTCGCCCTCCACCTCGATGGGGAAGCCGCCGACGAAAATCGCGAACTTGCCCGGGTGCATGGCGTGGATGCCGAAGGCCTCGTTGCCCGGCAGCGCGGGACCGCCGGGCGGCGCGTTGAACTTGTGGGTGGCGCGCCGGTGGCCGGCCGCGGTGAAAGCCTTGGCGATGGCGATCTCGACGCCGGTGATGCGCGCCCCCGTCATCCGGTGGAGGGCGATGGGGTGCCCGCCGTCGTCGCAGACGCAGACGGTCTCGGCGACGTCGATCTCCTTGGCCTTGGCCTCGGCCGCCTCCAGGATGATGCGCGCGTCCTCCAGCGTGAGCCGCTTGACCGTGATCATCCGCGCTGCCTCCCGCGACACCGGTTCACGGCACCTCCACCCATATGTCCCCGCCCTCGATCCGCACGGCGTAGGTCGCGATCGCCGCGCCGCGGGCGGGCAGGAGACACTGCCCGGTCCGCACGTCGTAGAGCCACCCGTGCCAGGGACAGGTCAGCCTGGCCCCGGCGAGCTTGCCCAGGCTGAGCGGGCCGCCACGGTGCGAGCAGGTGTCGGCGCAGGCGTAGACGCGCTCCCCGACCCGCGCCAGCACGACGCGGGTCCCGTTGACCTCCGCCAGCTTGCAGCCGCCCGACGGGACATCCTCGAGGGCTGTGGCGCGGTACTCCACCTTCGCTCAGCCTGCGTTCTGCCGCGCCCCGCGCCTCTCGGTCACATGTCTTCCTTCAGCACGAAGGCGCGGTGGAGGCCGGACATGTACTGCCAGCGCATCTCGGTCGCCTGCCGCACCTGCTCGACGGCCTCGGCCTGCTTCTCGATCGTGGTGCAGTGTCCCTCGACGATCTGGTAGCCACGCTCGCCGTGAACCTCGTCCGCCTCGATGTGGATGGCGAAGAACTCGACCTCGTGGTCGGTGAAGCCGTAGTGGGTCTTGAGGGGCGGCAGGCTGCGCTGGTAGATGCCGGGCACCTGCGACTCCAGGCCGACGAGGAGCCCCGCCGCGGCGACGTGGAAGGGGCGCTGGGAGGTCTCGTAGCACCAGGCCGTGAGCGCGCGGGTCGTGGGCAGCTGCTGCGCGGTCTCGACCTCCGTGCGGCTGACCCCGCAGGCCTCGGCAAAACGGATCAGCAGGTCGACGTGCTTGACGCCCGATTCCTCTTCGATGATGTTCTCGAGCAGGAAGTCCCGGGCGGCCGAGTCGGGGCACTCGGCGTACACGGCCGCACACCAGCGGGCGAATTGGGACACGTACTGGTAATGCTGCGACGCCCACGAGCCGAACTGCGCCCGCGTCAGCTCCCCCTTGACCCATTTCTCCGTGAAGGGGTTCATCCGGCTGTGCTTGGCCGCGACCGCGGCCTCGAGGCGCTGGCGGAACGGGCTCTTGCTCTCGCTCATCGTGTGCCCCTTGTCTGTGAGGGTTGACGCGAGGCTACCTAATAGCCGTAGGCACTCGGCCGGGCGCCGTCCAGCCCCGCCTAGTCGTAGAGGTGGCAGGCGACCTCTCGGCCATGAGAAGGCTTGAGCCGGGGCTCCTCCTGCGAGCAGCGCGCCATGACCTTCGGACAGCGCGGGTGGAAGCGGCACCCGGCGGGCGGGTTGAGCGGGCTCGGCACTTCACCGGCCAGCACGATCTCCTCACGCTGCTCGTCCGGGTGCGCGGGCAGCGCGGCGGCGAAGAGCGCCTGCGTATAGGGATGCTGGGGCGCCGACGCCACACGCGCCGACGCCCCCATTTCGACGATGCGGCCGAGGTACATGACGGCGATCACGTGGCTCATGTGGGCCACCGCCGCCAGGTCGTGGGCAATGAAGAGGTAGGCCAGCCCCAGTTCCTTTTGGAGGTCGCGCAGCAGGTTCAGGATCTGGGCGCGGATCGAGACATCGAGGGCCGAGACCGGCTCGTCGAGGACGATCAGCCTCGGCGACAGGGAGAGCGCGCGGGCGATGGCGATGCGCTGGCGCTGGCCGCCCGAGAACTCGTGGGGGAAGAGGTCTTTCGACCGCGCCGGCAGCCCGACCACGTCGAGGAGCCGCGCGACGCGGGCGGCGACCGCCGCGTCGTCGAGGCGCTCGTGGGTGACGAGGGGCTCCGCGATGATGGAGTCCACGCGCATGCGCGGGTTGAGCGAGGCGAAGGGATCCTGGAACACCGCCTGGACGCTCTTGCGGTAGCGGTGAAGACCCTCGTCTTCGAGCCCGGCGACGTCCTGGCCCTCGAACAGGATCTGGCCTGCCGTCGGCTTCTCGAGCCGCAGCACGAGCTTGGCGGTCGTGGTCTTGCCGCAGCCGCTCTCACCCACCACGCCGAGCGTGCGGCCTGGCTCGATGGCGAAGGCAATGTCGTCCACGGCCCGCACCACGCCCTTGCCGCCGCCCAGGAACCCGCGGCCCACCGGGAAGTGCTTGGTCAGGCCGCGGGCCTCGAGGAGCGGCGTCATCCTTTAACAAGGCGGGCGGGCGCCTCGGCAGCCAGCCAGCAGCGTGCCCGATGCTGGGCAGCCACGCGGGTCTCGGGCGGCGCCTCGGCCCGGCAGCGCTCGATGACGAGCGGACAGCGAGGGTGGAACGCGCAGCCCGGCGGCAGCGCGGCCGGGTCGGGCGGCTGGCCCTCGATGGCCGTCAGCCGCGAGACGGTGTCGCCGAAGCGCGGAATGGACTCGATGAGCGCCCGCGTGTAGGGATGGGCCGGGGCGTTGAAGATCGTCCGCACCGGACCCGCCTCGACCAGGCGCCCCGCGTACATGACCGCCACCTGGTCGCACATCCGCGCCACGATGCCGAGGTTGTGGGTGATGAAGATCATGGCGAGCCCGTGCTCGCGCTGGATCTCGCGCAGCAGCTTGAGATACTGCGCCTGGATCGTCACGTCCAGGCTCGTTGTCGGCTCGTCGGCGATCAGCAGCCGCGGCCCGCACGAGATGGCGATGGCGCCGACCACCCGCTGGCGCATCCCACCCGACAGCTCGTGGGGGTACTCGCTCACCCGCCGCTCCGGCGCCGCGATGTTGACGGCCGCCAGCAGCTCCCGGGCCCGCGTCCATGCGCCGCGTCTCGACATGCCCTCGTGCGCGCGCAGCGTCTCGGCGATCTGGTCGCCCACCGTGAAGAGCGGATTGAGCGAGGCCATCGGGTCCTGGAGGATCATGGCCATGCGCTTGCCGCGGATGGCGCGCATCTCGGCATCGGACTTGTCGAGGAGGTCCTCGCCCTCGAAGCGCATGGAGCCGCTCGCGATCCGCGCCCCCGGCGGCAGGAGCCGCATGAGCGTCAGCGCCAGCGTCGTCTTGCCGGAACCGGACTCCCCGACGATCCCGAGCGTCTTCCCCGCTTCGAGCGTGAAGGAGACGTCGTCCACCGCGCGGGTCACGCGGGTTCCGCGCGCGCCGACGTACTGGGTCGACAGCCCCGAGACTTCGAGGAGCGCGGTCACAGCGAGCGGAGCTGCGGGTCGAGCTTGACGCGGAGCCAGTCGCCGAGGAGGTTGGCCGAGAGAACCATGAACATGATGCAGAGCCCCGGCAGCACGGTCAGCCACCAGTAACCGGCCATCATTCCCTTCTTCCCGTCGGCCAGCATGAGCCCCCAGGCCGGCTTGGGCGGCGGCACGCCGACGCCCAGGAAGGACAGCGCGGCTTCGGTGACGATGACGATGCCCAGCATGAGGGTGCCGAGCACGATGGCGGAGTTCAGCACGTTCGGCAGGATGTGGCGGCGCATGATCGTCTTCTTCGAGCAGCCCGCGACGATGGCCAGGCGCACGTAGTCGCGCTCGCGGAGCGAGAGGACCTCGCCGCGGATGACGCGGGCGTAGCGCGTCCAGTAGACGGCGGCCAGGATGATGACGATGTTCCACTCGCTGGGGCCGACCACGGCGGCGAGAAAGATCGCGTAGGTCAGCGCCGGTATCGCCAGCCACGCGTCCGTGACGCGCATGATCACCTGGTCCACCCAACCGCCGAGGTAGCCGGACAGGATGCCGAGCGTCGTGCCGAGGATGCCGGCCACGATGACGGCGGTGAAGCCCACCACCACGGAGACGCGCGCGCCGAAGATGAGGCGCGACAGCACGTCACGCCCGACGTGGTCGGTGCCGAGCAGGTAGGCCTCGCTGCCGCCGGCCTGCCACGCGGGCGGGCGGAAGCGGTCGCCGAGCACGCCGATCTCGGGGTTGTACGGCGCCAGGACGTTGGCGAAGACGGCCACGAGCGCGATGACGCCGATGATGATCGCGGGGATCCAGGGAAAGCCCTCGACCCGGAGCCAGGAGAAGCGCCAGGGCATCGTGAGTGAGGCCGCTCGGGTGCCGTTCATAGCCACCTACCTCTCATAGCGGATGCGCGGGTCGATCACCGCGTACAGGACGTCCACGAAGAAGTTGACGATCACGATCATGGCCCCGCCGATGAGGACGGTGGCCTGGACCACTGGGAAGTCGCGGAAGGAGATACCCTCGTAGAGGAGCCGGCCGACTCCGGGCCACGCGAAGACCGTCTCGACGACGACCGCGACGTTGACCATGACGACCAGGTTGATGCCGGCCAGCGTGAGCACGGGGATGAGCGCGTTCTTGAACGCGTGCTTGGCGATGACGAGGGCCTCGGGCAGCCCCTTCAGCCGCGCGAGCTTGACGTACTCCGAGCCCAGCACCTCGAGCATGGCAGAGCGCGTCAGCCTCATGTGGGCCGCCGCGAAGTACCAGCCGAGGGCGAACGCCGGCATGACGACGTGCAGCGCCGTGCCGGAGCCCGAGGACGGCAGCCAGCCGAGGTACACGGAAAAGAACAGGATCATGACCAGGCCGACCCAGAAGGAGGGGAGCGACAGCCCGAGCAGCGCGAAGATCTTCCCCGCGCTGTCCCACCATTGGTTCACGCGGACGGCCGCGAGGATGCCGCTCGGGATGCCGACGAGGAGCGAGAAGACCATGGCCGCCGCGGCGAGCAGGAGGGAGTGCGGCAGCCGGGAGAGGTACAGCTCCAGCACCGGGGTGCGGTAGTAGAAGGAGTGGCCGAGGTCGCCTCGGGCGAGGCTCGACATGAAGTGGCCGTACTGGACCCAGATCGGCCGGTCGAGGCCGAGCTGGACGCGGACGGCGGCCAGGTCCTCCTTGCTCGCCCCCGGCTCCACCAGGAGCACCGAGGGGTCGCCCGTCAGGCGCACGAACAGGAAGATGGTGAGGGAGAGCAGGAGCAGGGAGAGCACCGCGTAGCCCAGCCGCTTGACGATGAAGCGCTTCATTGCGGTCGCTTGAGCCGCAGGTCCTCGTACGGCCCCGTGTACGCAAAGCCCTTGATCTGGTCCACGCCGGCCTCCTCCACGCGGGGCCCCACGCCCCAGAGGAAGGCCAGCTCGTAGATCGGGATCTGCATCGCCCGGTCGTGGAGGATCTGCTGGATCTGGCGGACCATGGTCTCCCGCTTCGCGCGGTCCAGCTCGCGGGCCTGGCGCTGGAAGAGGTCCTCCACCTCCGGGATCACGCCGGCCGTGTAGATGCCCCCCTTGCTCACGTAGGCCTCGAGCCGTGTCGCCGCATTGCCCGACGCGCCAGTGATACCCACGATGAGCCCCTTGAGCTTGCCCTCGCGCCACGCGGTGAGGAACGACGCGCGCTCCATGGTCCGGATTCTCGCCCGGATGCCCACGGCCTGGAGATAGCCGGCCAGGGCCTCGCCCATCGAATCGTAGGGCGGGAACGGGTAGAAGTCGCCGGCGTCGAAGCCGTTCGGATACCCGGCCTCGGCCAGGAGCTTCTTCGCCTTGCCGGGATCATAGGCCGGCGGCTCGAAGGCCACGGCGAACTCGAAGCTCCGGGGGATGATGCTGCCCGTCGGCAGCGAGAAGCCGAGCGTCTCGGCCTGGTTGATGGCGTTCCGGTCGATGGCGTGACGGGCGGCCTGGCGCACGCGCAGGTCATGCCAGGGCGATTTCGGGTCCCACTGGTCGGGCAGGTCGATCCAGAAGACACCGGGGGGCCTGGCGCCCACGAGCTTGAGGCCCGGCGTCTTCCGGATGTTGTCGGCCACGGGCCCGGTCAGCAGATAGGCGATGTCCACGTCACCCTTCTTGAGCGCGGCGGCCCGCGTCGTCTCCTCGGGCATGCTGCGGAAGACGAGTCGCTTGACCGACGGCGTCTTCCGCCAGTAGCCGTCGAAGGCCTCCATGACCAGCTCGACGCCCGGGGTGAAGCTCACCACCTTGTAGGGCCCGGCGCCGACCGGGGCCTTCTTGAAACCGTCGTCGCCCACCTTTTCCACGTACTTCTTCGGCACGATCCACGCCGCGCCGGTGGCCGAGGTGCCGTAGAAGGTCATGAAGTCGGGCCACGGTTCTTTAAGATGAAAGCGGAGTCGGGTTCCGTCGACGATCTGGACTTCGCGCACCCGGTCCTTGAGCAGCTTGGCCGCCGCGCCCTTGTAGCGGTCGAACGAGAACTTCACGTCCTCCGCCGTGACGGGATCGTCGTTGTGGAACTTGACGCCCTTGCGGAGGACGAACTCGTAGGTGAGCCCGTCCTTGGACGCGCTCCACGACTCGGCGAGGCTCGGCGTATTGGCCCCCGCCGGCATGGGCTTCACCAACGCGTCGTGAATGGCGTAGTACACCATGAAGGGCGTGATCAGGCCCTCGGCCTCGGCGGGATCCAGCCAGCGGGCGGCCAGGGTGACGTGCACGCCGTACGTCAATGTCCCCTCGGGCGCGGCGCCGGCGGGCGCCGCGATCGCGCACATCAGCAGAGCGGAGCCGATCAGTCCGAACATGCGCGTTCTGAGCATTCGCCCCTCCTATTTCCCTTTGAGCTTGAGATCTTCGTAGGGCGCCGAATACGCGTGATTCTTGATCAGGCCGAGGCCGTGGACGGCCGGGCGAGCGCCCACGCCGTTGAGGAAGGCGGGCTCGATGACGCCCACGAACATGGCGCGCTCGTGAATCATCTGCTGGATCTTGTCGAGGATCTGCCGCCGCACCCGCGGGTTCATCTCGTTCGCCTGCTCGGAGAAGAGCCCGTCGATGTCGGGGTAAGCCCCGTACGCGAAGCGGCCGCCCGTGACCGCGTTGACCTCGATGCGCGTGGGAGCGTTCCCAGGCGCGCCGCTGCCGTTCTGGACGACGTAGCGGAGCTTCTTGTCGGCGAGCTGCTGGAAGAAGGCCGCGCGCTCGAGCGGGCGGAGCTTGATGCGGATGCCCACGGCCTGGAGATAGTTCACGACGGGCTCACCGATGGCGGTGCCATAGATCATGTCCCCGGAGAGCTCGCCGGCGTCGAAGCCGTTGGGGTAGCCGGCCTCGGCCAGGAGCTGCTTGGCCCGCTTCGGATCGTACGGATACGGCGGCGGCGCCCAGAAGTACTCCATGCCCTGGGGCACGAAGCTGTACGCGAGCTTGGAATAGCCGAGGTAGACGGCCTGGTTGATGCCCTGGCGGTCGATGGCGTAGTTCGCCGCCATGCGCACACGCTGGTCCGCCCAAGGCGACTTGGCATCCCACTGCTCGGTAAAGACCATCCAGATCGTGAACGGGAAGAAGGTGGGCGCGAGCGTCAGGCCGGCCGAGCGCTTGAGCTCCTCCGCCAGCGGGCCCGTGATGCTGTAGGCGATGTCGACCTCGCCCCGCTTCAGCGCGGCCAGCCGCGTCGACTCGTCGGGTATGACGCGGAAGGCGAGCGTCTTCACGCTCGGGGTCTTTCGCCAGTAGCCGTCGAAGGCCTCCAGCACCAGCTCCACGCCGGGCTTGAAGGAGACGAACCGGTACGGACCCGCGCCGACCGGCGCCTTCTTGAAGCCGTCGTCGCCCACCTGCTCGACGTACTTCTTCGGCACGATCCAGGCGGCACCCGTGGCGGGCGTCGCGTAGAAGGTCATGAAGTCGGGCCAGGGCCGCTTGAGCGTGAAGCGCACGCGGTGGGGGTCGACGACTTCGACCCGCGCCACCTTGGCCTTGAGGTCAGCGGCGGACGCCCCGCGGTAGCGCTCGAAGGAGAACTTGACGTCCTCGGCCGTCATGACGTCGCCGTTGTGGAACTTGACGCCCTTGCGCAGCACGAACTCGTACGTCAGGCCGTCCTTGGACATCGTCCAGGACTCCGCGAGGGAGGGCGCCATGGCATTGCCGGGCATGGGCTTCACGAGCGCGTCGTGCAGCGCGTACAGCACCATGAAGGGCGTGATGATGCCCGGGGTCTCGGCCGGGTCGAACCAGGTGGGCGCGAGCGAGACGTGGACGGCCCAGGTCATCTGGCCGGAAGGCTGCGCGGCGGCCGGGGCGGCCGCGGCAACGGCGAAAGCGACCGCCACGGTTAACACACACGCTCGGGAGCGGGTCATGGTCTGTCCTCCGCTGGGCTGCGACAAGGACCGGGCACGCTCGCGGGCTGCGAGGTTGCCCGATTATCCCCGAATCCCCTGCCCTGTCAATAGGCGCCGCGGGCGCCGGGGGGGGCCTGTGAGCGGCCGTGATCGTGGGCGCGGCGCGCGTGCGCCAGGCGTTCGGCGACACGGCGGGGTGGATCGAGACCCTGGAGCGCGAGACCGTGGCGCGCATGAACGCCGGGCTCGGCCGCGACTCCGTCGAGCCGAGCGTTCAGCCGAGCTTGGCGGCAAGTTCCGCCGCGCGGGCGCGGAAGTGCTTCACGCTGTCGAGCTTGATGTCCTCGTAACCTCGGATCACGTCCGGCAGGTCACCGATCGCCACCGCCGTGTCGTGGGTAGCGGGCGAGAGCGACCCGAGCGCCCGTTCGACCAGCGCGCGGTACTCGCCGATCAGCGCCCGCTCCTCGCGCCGCACGCGCGCGTGGCCGAAGACGTCGAGCGCCGTGCCGCGCACCGCCTTCATCGCGTGGAGCGCCGAGAAGACCGGCTTGAACCAGGAGCCGACCCGGATCTTCTTCTTGAGCCCGAGCGCGCGCAGGAGCGGCGGATGCAGGTGCCAGTAGTAGCGGATCGCGGGGCCGAAGCGCGCGTGAAGCTCCGTCTCGAGCGCGGCCGAGAGATGCAGGCGCGCCACCTCGTACTCGTCCTTGTACGCCATGAGCTTGAAGAGGTGGCGCGCGACAGCTTCGGAGAGCCCCGTGCGGCCGGGCGTCTTCCGCGACTCCTCGCCGGCCACGCGCGTGACAAACTCGACGTACTGCCGCGCATAGGCCGCGTCCTGGTAGCCGATCAGCTCGGGGACGCGGCTCTCGAGCAGCCCGCGGAGCTCGCCCGTCGCGCCCGCGGCGTCTACCAGTGCCCGCGCCTCGGCCGAAAGGGCGCGTGAGGTCTCGGTCTTGCCCAGGGCCTGGACCACCGCGGCCTCCACGCGCTTGGCGTCCACCACGGCCATGCGCCCCCAGCGGAAGGCCAGCAGGTTCATGTCCACGCTGACACCGTTGAGCCGGATCGCGGCCTCGAGCGAGGCGGCGCTGATCGGCAACGCTCCCGTCTGGTAGGCGGCGCCCACCATGATGAAGTTGGTCGCCATGTGGTCGTTGAAGAGCGCCTCGGCCATGGCCTGGGCGTCCAGGTAGACGTTGGCGTCCTTGCGCGTCACCCGGTCGATGCTCATGAGGGTGCCGCCGAGCTCGGGGAACTGCAGCGTCGTGTTCGCAACCATCTGCCCGGTCGGAATCTGGCTCGTCGAGACGGCTGCGATCGTCCGTCCCGACTCGGCCTTGTCGAGATTGACCGGGTCCGTTGCGACGAGGAGGTCGAAGCCCAGGTAGAGGTCCGTGCCGCCGGTCGAGACCTTGTTAGAGCCCTCGATGGGCCGGGAGTCGATCCGGAGGTCCGAGACGACCGGCCCGCCCTTCTGCGAGAGCCCCGTCTGGTCGAGCCCGCGCACGTGGCGGCCGTCGAGCATGGCGGCCGTGCCCAGGATCTGGTTGACCGTGACGACGCCGGTGCCCCCGATACCCATCATGTGCAGCGCGAAGCCGTCGCGGGGCACGCGCAGCGCGGGATCCGGCAGCTCGTCGTCCAGCGGCGTCAGGCGCCGCTCGCGCGCGCGGGGGGGGCCGACGGGCTCGATGGTCAGGAATGACGGGCAGTCGCCGAGGAGACACGAGGAGTCCTTGTTGCACGAGGACTGGTGGATCTGGGTCTTCCTGCCGAACTCCGTCTGGACAGGTTGGACGGAGAGACAGTTCGACTTCCGGCCGCAGTCACCGCACCCTTCGCACACGGCCTCGTTGATGAAGATCCGCGTCTGGGGATCGGCCTGCTTGCCGCGCTTCCTGAGCCGCCGCTTCTCGGCTGCGCACTGCTGGTCGTGGATGAGCGCCGTGACGCCCGGGACGGCCGCCAGCACCGACTGGGCCTCGAGGAGTCGGTCGCGGTGCCAGACCTCCGTGATGCCCGCGATTGAGACGCCCTTGTAATTCTCCGGGTGGTCCGTGGTGATGATGATGCGCTTCACCCCGTCTGCTTCGAGTCGCCGCGTCAACGCCGGGATGGGCAGCGCCCCCGCGGCGTCCTGGCCGCCCGTCATCGCGACGGCCGAGTTGTAAAGGATCTTGTAGGTCATGTTGACGCCCGAGGCGATGGCGTAGTTGATCGCGAGGCTGCCCGAGTGAAAGAGCGTGCCGTCGCCGATGTTCTGAAAGAGGTGCGGCGTCTCGGTGAAGGGCGAGATCCCGACCCACTGCGCCCCTTCGGCGCCCATGTGCGTGACACCGATGATGCCGCGGTCCATGCCCATGGCCATGCCGTGGCAGCCGATGCCCGCCGCGGCGACGCTGCCTTGCGGGACGACCGTGGACCTGTTGTGGGGGCAGCCCGAGCAGAAGTAGGCCGTGCGCGCGAGCGACAGCGGCTTGGGCCGCCGCTTGAGCTCGTCGATGTGGCGGATGCGCGCCTCGACGGAATCGATCCTGAGCTTCCGCGCGATCCGCATGGCGATGGCGCGCGCGATCAGGTCCGGGTCGAGCTCGCCCACGACCTCGACGAGCAGCCGGTCCTCCTCGTCGCGCTTGCCGAGGATCCGCGGCCGGTCCGGCATCCCGTAGAGAATGTCCTTGGCGAACATCTCGAGGAAGGCCCGCTTCTCCTCGACGACCAGGATCTCCTCGAGCCCCCGCGCGAACTCGCGGACGATCCGAGGCTCCATCGGGAAGAGCATGCCCATCTTCAACAGGCGGATGCCGTGGCGGCGGAGCCCGTCGTCGTCGAGACCGAGCTCCAGGAGCGCCTGGCGCACGTCGTAGTACGTCTTGCCCGCGCTCATGATCCCGAGCCATGCGTCCGGCGTCGGCACGGTGATCCGGTTGACCTTGTTCTCGTGGGCGTAGAGCCGCGCCAGCTCGAGGCGGGCGTGGTGGAGCGTGCGCTCCATGTCGAGGCCGTACGGCGGGATCAGGTTGACGTTGATCGCGTGCTCGAAGCGCCGGCCGTCCAGCTCGATCGTGGGGATGATGGGGCTGACGCGCTCGGGCGACACCTCGGCCGTGCCCGCCTCGTCGGCGACGTTCGTGACGACCTTGACGCCGACCCAGAGCCCGGAAATCCGGGAGAGCATGAAGCCGTGCGGGCCCAGGTCGAGGATGTCCTGGACATTCCCGGGGAATAGGGTCGGCATGAGCGCGTCGTAGAGCGCGACCTCCGAGTGGCTCGGCAGGGTCGAGGACTTGGACACGGGGTCGTCGCCCGCCAGGGCCAGCACGCCGCCGTTCTTGCCGACGCCGGCGTAGTTGGCGTGCTTGAAGGCGTCGCCCGACCGGTCCACGCCCGGCGCCTTGCCGTACCACATACCGAGGACGCCGTCGTACTTCGGGCGCGGGAAGAGGCCGACCATCTGGCTGCCGTAGATGGCCGTGGCTGCCAGGTCTTCGTTCAGCCCGGAGGAGAAGACCACCTGATGCGCTTCGAGCAGCTTCTTCTCGCGGTCGAGTGTCTGGTCGAGGCCGCCCAGTGGCGAGCCGCGGTAGCCGGAGATAAAGGTCGCCGTGTTGAGCCCCCGCCGCTTGTCGGCGCGATGCTGATCCAGCGGCAGCCTGACGAGCGCCTGGATGCCGGAGAGGTAGATGCGGCCTTCCTCCTGGGTGTACTTGGCCTCCAGAGAAAAGCCTACCGCCGGTGTGGTCATGAGACCCCCTCTTGGGGTGGAGGCTCGCGTTAGGCTACGGTTGATGCCGACGTCATGGTAGGTGACAACGCCTCCTGAATCAACTGCTTCGGGGCCGGCGGGTGGCGCGCGCCAAGATTTGGCCTTACCTGACTCCGCCGCTTTTGGTCAACGTAGCGAGGACGGGGTGTTCAGCGCCCAGCGCCATTTTCGCCATAGCGCAGGGTCCGCACGAAGTCGTAGAGCACGAGCACGACCACGGCGACGACGATGATGGTGAAGGGCAGCGCCTTGATCCACCATAGCAGGATGCCCAGGAACACCACCAGCATGGTAATGCCGACGAGACCGGTGACCAAGGTCATCATGACGATCCCCTCTTCCTCGTGCGGGGCGAATCGGCTCGCCCGGCGGCCGTCCCCTTCTGGCCGCGACGACGTGGTGCACTGCCGAGTGTCGCGACGAGCCAGCGAGCCGTGCGCAGGAGGCGCGCATCGCCGTCACGACGTCCGACCAGCTGCACGCCGAGCGGCATCCCCGCCGCCGATCTTAGCAGCGGCAACGTCACCGCCGGCGTGCCGAGATAGCTCCAGAGGGTGCAGAAGATCGGGTCGCCGGTGGTCTCGAGTCCGTGCGGCGCTTCGCCCGGTGCCGCGGGCGTGACGATCGCGTCGAACTCGTCGAACACCGGATCGAGCGCGCCGTTGAGCGACGGAATGCCGGCGACCGCGGCCGCGTAGTCGACCGCCGCATGGCCCCGACCGCGCTCGATGAGCTTGCGCAGCTCGGCACTGAACCGGTCGCCGCCCTTCTCGTAGTCACGATGGAGGTTGTGCGCCATCTCGACCTCCATGATCGTGCGGTGCATCTCGACGGCGCGCGCGAAGCCCGCACCCAGCTCGACCTCGGCGACCGCCTGGCCCAGCGCCTGGACGAGCTCGCCAAAGGCCTCGCGTGTCACCGGCTCGGCGTGCTCCCCGGCGGGCGAGCGCACGAAGGCGAGGCGCGCCGGCAGCGGCGGCTCCGAGGCGGCGACCGCAGCGAGCGGCGGACGCGCGATTGGTCGTGTGTCGGGGTCCTCCTCGTCGAAGCCGACGAGCGTCTCGGCGACGAGCGCGGCATCCGCGACCGTGCGCGCGAACACGCCGACGTGATCGAGCGTGCGCGAGAGGAGGAGCGCTCCGCGGCGCGGGATGAGGCCGTGGGTGGGCTTAAAGCCGACCACTCCGCAGAAGGCCGCCGGCCGGATCACGGAGCCGTTGGTTTGCGAGCCGACGGCGCCCGGCACCATGTGCGCTGCCACTGCGGCGGCCGAGCCGCTGGAAGAGCCGCCCGGCGTGCGGCCCGCGTCGTGTGGATTGGTGGTCTTGCCGGGCTGACGATACGCGTACTCCGTGGTCACGGTCTTGCCCATGATCACGGCGCCCGCCGCGCGCAGCCGGGCAACGACCGCCGCATCGCGGCGCGGCGTGCGGCCCGCCCACATGGGCGATCCGAGCTCGGTGGGCATGTCGCCGGTATCGAAGATGTCCTTGATGCCGACCGGCACGCCGTGCAGGGGCCCGGGCGCCTTGCCCTGCTTGCGATGCAGGTCGGCGGCTTCCGCCTGCTGCATCGCGTGGCCGCGGTCGAGAAATGCCCAGGCCTGGACCTTTGAGTCGACTTCCTCGACCCGCTCGAGGCAGTCCGCCACCAGCTCGGCCGAGGTGATGCGGCCCTCGCGAATGTCCGCCGCCGCCTGGGTCAGCGACAGTGCGCACAGGCTCATCCGGATAGCTCCCCGGCAGCGCGGCCCCGGCGCCTCACCGCGGCCTGTACAGGTAGTCCGGCAGCCACAAGGCCAGTCCCGGAAAGACGTAGACCAGTGCCATCGTGATGAACACCATGAACACGAAGGGCAGGGCGCCCTTGTAGATATCCGCCAGCTTGACGTGCGGTGGAGCGACCCCCTTCAGATAGAACGCGGCCATCGCCACGGGCGGCGTGTTGAAGGCCGTCTGGGTGTTGAGCGCGACCATGATGCCGAAAAAGATCGGATCGACCTTGAAATCGTCGAGCATCGGCAGGAAGATCGGGACGAAGATGATGATGATCTCCGTCCATTCCAGCGGCCACCCCAGGATGAAGATGATGACTTGGGCGAGGATCAAGAACTGCGTCGGCGAGAGGTTCATGGCGAGGAAGGCTTGCTCGACCACCGACTGGCCGCCGAGGAGCGCGAACACGGCCGAAAAGGTCCACGACCCGATGAACAGGTAACAGACCATCGCCGTCGCGCGGGCGGTCAAGAAGACGGACTCCTTCAGCATCTGGAAGTTGAGCGCCCCATACGCGGCGGCCAGGACGAGGCTGGCGAGCGCGCCGGCGCCTGCGGCTTCCGACGGCGTCGCCAATCCGAACAGGATTGAGCCGAGCACCGAGACGATCAGCGCCGCCAGCGGAAAGAACGAGGTCAGCAGCGACCACACCACCTCGGGGATCGGAACGTCTGTCTGCTCGCGGGGCAGCTTGGGACAGAGCGCCGGATTCAGCATCGCCCGCCCGATCACGTACAGGATGTAGAGGCCCGCAAGCAAGAAGCCCGGAATGATGGCGGCCGCATAGAGCTTGACCGCCGAGACGCCGGCGGTGGCGGCATAGACGATGAGAAGAATGCTGGGCGGGATCAGGATGCCGAGGCAGCCGCCCGCGCACACGACCCCCGCGGAGAGCTTGATGTCATAGCCGGCGCGCAGCATGGCGGGAAAGGCGAGCAGCCCCATCAGGGTCACCACCGCGCCGACGATCCCCGTGGCGGTGGCGAACATGGCGCAGGTGAGAAGCGTCGCCACTGCGAGCGATCCGGGGACGTGCTTGGCGGCGATCTGCAGCGAGCGAAACAGACGGTCGAGGATGTTCGCGCGTTCGACCGCGTAGCCCATGAACAGGAACAGGGGCACGGCCGTCAGCACGTCGTTGGACGTGACCTCGAAGGTCTTCTGGACGAGCAGGGTGAAGATACGGTTGGCGAAGACTTCCTGGCCCGGCGTGTAGTAGGCATAATATCCGAAGCCCACCCCCATGGCGATGAGGGTGAAGGCAATGGGATAACCGAGCATGATGATGAAGATGAACAGCCCCAGCATCAACAGGCCGATCTGAGGGTCGGTCATGCTCAAGTGCCCTGACGACCGGGCGGCGCCTGTTCGCCGTGCTCGGCGAGATATTGCTTCTCACGGAGGATGACGGATTCGGTCTCTTCGACGTCGTGCAGACGTTGCGGCCAGGCCCCCAGACGGATGCAGAGGATGCAGCGGATGATCTCGGCGACTCCCTGCAAGAGCAGGAGCACCCCCGTCACCGGGATCAAGGCCTTCAGCGGGAACACCGGAACCCCGGCGGGGCTGAAGATGCTCACCTCCCTGAACTGGACGGAGATCTTCGCGTACCCCCAGCCGGCGTAGATCCAGGCCATCACGGCGGGAAGAAAGAAAACCATGTAGAGCGCCAGATCCATCGTGGCCTGCACCCTCGGCCGCCAGGAGCGGTACAGCATATCGCTACGCACGTGTCCGTTGCGTGACAGGGTATAGGCGCCGGCCATCAGGAACATGGCGCCGTAGGTGATGTAGCTGATGTCGAAGGCCCAGGTCGTCGGCGCCCGCAGGACGTAGCGCACGAAGACCTCGTAGCTGACGCCGAACGTGAGCACGAGGATCAGCCAGGCAAACGCCTTGCCGACCCAGGTGCTGAGCGAGTCGATGAAAAAAAGGAAACGAGTCATACCCGTCGCGTCTGCGGACGAGGTCGCAGCATCCCTCCCCCTACAGAAGGTCGGGCGGCGTGAATCCACGCCGCCCGACCCGAGAGCACCAGCACGGTCAGTGCCGGAGCAAAGTTACAACGCCAACTTCCCGAAGTGGTGCTCGTAGGCACCGCGGTAATCGGTCGCGTTGAACAGCCCGTAGTAGACCACGCGCTTCACCCACGCCTTCTGCGAATCCATCACCTTCTTCATGAACGGGTCCTTGCCGAGCAGGTCGATCAGGCCGTCCCAGGCCTTGATCTGGGCATCGAACACGTCCTTGGGCGTGCGGATGACGTTGACCTTGTCCTTGGTGATCAACTCCTGCAGGTCCTTCGAGTAGTAGTCCATGCCCTTCCACTCGTTGGCGGAGGAGACGGCCTCGGCCGCGTACTGAAGAATGGCCTGCTGCTCCTTGGCCAGCGCGTTGAACTTGCGCTTGTTGAACATGATCTCGAAGTACTCGGTCGCCTGATGGTGGCTGCCCATCATGTAGTTCTTGGCTACGTCCGCCGCGCCGAAGCGGCGGTCGGAGGTCGGGTTGTTGAACTCGAAGGCGTCGATCACGCCGCGCTCCATGGCCGGCACGATCTCGCCGCCCGGAAGCTGCGCCACCGCCAGGCCCATGGCCTGCATCAGATCGGCCGCCAGACCGACGGTACGGTACTTCAGCCCCTTCAGGTCGGCCATGCTCCTGACCGGCTTCTTGAACCAGCCGAGCGGCTGGGTCGGCATCGGCATGACGAAGAAACTGACGATGTCACGCTTCATGATGTCGTTGAGCAGCTCGTTGAACAGCTCGCGTCCGCCGCCATTGTGGATCCAGCCGAGACCCTCATTGGCATTGAAGCCGAACACCGGGCCCGTGCCGAACAGCGATGCCGCCTTGTGCTTGCCGTACCAGTACACGGTCACCGTGTGGGCGCCATCGAGCTGTCCGCCATGGACGGCGTCCTGCACCTGGAAGGGGTGGACGACGGCGCCGCCGACCAGATAGTCGATCTTGAGCCGTCCGCCGGCCATTTCGTTGACGCGCTTGACATAGTCTTCGGCGAACTCGTTGAACACGTCCTTGGCGCCCCAGGAGCCCTGCATCTTGAGAACCGCGGTCTGGGCCCGCGACACCTGCGGGAACGCCAGCGTGGCGGCGGCGCCGGCGGCGACGGCCGCGCCCTTGAGGAAGCTCCGGCGCGCGGAGGGCGTCAGGCTGGTGCCGTTGGCACCCGGTTGACTCGTCGTCTGCCTCATGGTCGCACCCCTTTCGGTCGGCAAGAGATGTCTGCTGCCCACCGGTCCCGCCGACGCACCACACGTCGGCACCCGGCGCCCACCCAGAGAAACACGTAAGTAACGGAGATCGACTCCCGGAAGATCCAATTCGGCCCGCGCCCCGGCGTTGGAGGGTGGTTCGACCACCGCGCCACCTTACGCGGTTCGGCTCGAGTTTGTCAAGCAGTCCAGGACGTTGGGAGATCTTCCGGAGCGGCCGACTTCTGCTACAATGCCGCCCGTCCGCCATGACCGAAGGTCCCCTGCCGCTGAGTGGCATTCGCGTGCTCGAGCTGGCGCAGATCGTGGCCGGCCCTTTCTGCGGCACGCTCATGGCCGAGTTCGGCGCCGAGGTGATCAAGACCGAGCTGCCGGGCAAGGGCGACGACCTGCGCCGGCTCGGGCCCACCGAGGACGGCTGCAACTACTGGTACGCCGTCGACAATCGCGGCAAGAAAGTCGTGACGCTCGACCTCCGGACGCCAAGGGGACAGGAGATCGTGCGCCGCCTCGTGCCGCTCTGCGATGTCGTGATCGAGAACTTCCGGCCCGGCGTGCTCGAGTCGTGGGGCCTCGGCTGGGAGGACCTCCACCGGCTCCGCCCCTCGCTGGTGATGGCGCGCATCACGTCCTTCGGCCAGACTGGGCCGCTGCGACACGGACCCGGCTTCGCCGCCATCGCCTCGGCCTTCGGCGGCAGCTGGTATCTGAATGGCCCCGCCGACCGCCCGCCGGCCCGACCCACGCCCGTCTATCCCGACTACCTGACGGGTCTCTTCACCGCGTTCGGTGTGATGGCGGCCCTCCGCCACCGCGACGCGACCGGCGAGGGCCAGTGGATCGACGCCGCGCTCTACGAGTCGGCCTTCCGCATCCTCGAGTTCACGACCACGCTGTACGGCCGCCAGGGCGTGGTGCGCGAGCGGGGCGGCATCCAGCATTCCGGCTGGCCGGGCGGAGCCTTCCGGACCTCGGATGACCGCTGGATCGTCTTCACCACGCCGGCCCAGCATCTCTTCGAGAGGCTCTGCGCCATGCTGGGGCAGCCGGATCTCCCCAAGGATCCGCGCTTCACGAGCCACGAGGGACGCTCCGGCAACATCGGAACGCTGATTGCGATGGCCGAGACCTGGTTCGCGGCGCGGACATTCGCGGAGGCTATTGCAGACCTCCAGCGCCATGACATTCCGCACTCGCCCGTCATGACCATGGCCGACATCTTCGCCGACCCGCATTATCGAGAGCGCCAGTCCATCATCGAGGTGCCGTCGGAGATCGGCCCCCTGCCCCAGCCGGCGGTGGTGCCGCGGCTGTCGGCGACGCCGGGCCGCGTGACCCACGCCGGGCCGCCCCTCGGCCGGCATACCGACGAGGTCCTCGCGAGCCTTCTTGCCATGACGCCGGCGGAGATCGCGGATCTGCGGGCGGCCGGAGTCGTCTGACCCGCAGTTCGAGTTGAGCGGCTCCGCCGCGAGACGAGGGCTGAGTAGATCCGGCGAAGGCCCGAGTCGTGACGCCGGGATATCCGGCCTCGCGCCAAGCTTTGACCCGTGGCCGGATGCGGTTGACCAGCGGCAGCTCGACGAAGAGCCCCGGGTCGTCGAACGACTTCGAGCCCGGCGTGGCCACCACGTAGCCCGCCGGCCGCCGGCCCGCTCCCAGGCTGAACGTGCGGCTCTCGCGATCGTACCGCCAGTGCCGCTCCGGCTCTCCGTACGGGCCATTGACGATGAGCTGGTCGATGCCCCCGGCCATCAGTCGGGCTCGCCCGCCAGGACTCGCTCCAGAGCCGCCACCAGTGGCGGAAAGTCATCCGCGATCGTGTCCCAGATCACGTTGTAGTCGATCGTGTCGTAGCCGTGAATCAGGCGGTGTCTCGTTGTGATGGCTTGGCCCCAGGGGACCTCCGAATATCGGACCCGGCCCGCGGCAGACACCCGGGTGGCCGCCTCTCCGACGGTCTGGACCAGGTGAACCAGCGCGAGTTGGAGCATCCGATTCGTTTGCAGTTCCGCGCGAGTCCGCTCGCGGATCATCTCCACTGCCTCGCGTGCGTGCTCCAGCATCTGGTGCATCGGCAGCCGATCGTCATGCTCCGTCATACAGCGCCTCGGCCTGGCCCAACACCTTGTCGCGAAGAAAGGGGTGAAGGGATTTCGACACGTGCAGGTCAACCGTTCGACCCAGCAGGCTCGAAAGGTCATTCTCGATCTGCGCCAGGGTGAAGTACGTGTATCGCTGCTCCGGCTCGAACTCGACGAGCACGTCGACGTCGCTCTCGGCCCGGAAGTCGTCGCGGAGGACGGACCCGAACAAGGCCAGCCGGCGGATGTGACGCTGCCGACAGAACTCGGCAATGCGCGCCCGAGGTATCTCGATGCGCGCGCGGCTCATGGGGTTTCCTCCGAGGGCAGCGGCGGCGCGGTGGCCGGAATAGCCGCTGGCGGGCCGTGGTCCGGCGATCCCCGTTCCCCGAATGACCGAGGTGATCCCACACCGCGTGTGGCCAGGGGATGCAGGACGTCAATCGCCCAGCCGAGATCCAGCCGTTCCCCCAGCCAGAGCGGGCACGCCGTCCGCGCATGGAGCCGAAGCCCTTGCGCCTCGTTCTGCATCCGGAGGGCCTGGACGGGATCGGCGGGCACTGCGAGTGGCGGCGGGACATCGGGAAGCGGTCGGCCGTCCGGGCGCCGGAACCGGAGAGTTCCGTCGGGCTGTCGATCGACCTGATAGCCCTCCTCGTGGACCGCGCGGTGATGCCGGCGACAGAGCAGGGCCAGGTTCGAGAGCGTGGTGGGGCCGCCGCGCGCCCAGTGGCGGAGGTGATGGCCCTGGCCGAACGGGAGCCCGCAGCCCGGGAAGCGGCAGGTCCGGTCTCGATGGTGAAGGGCGCGCCGCAAGGCCGGGGGAATCGTCCGCGTCCGGGCGCCGATCTCCACGAGGCGCCCGTCCTCGTCGTGGCGCATGACCACGCGGCTGGCGTCGCACGCCAGGCGCTGGGACGTTTCCGCGGAAACGCTCGCGCCGTCCTCGAGGACGGACTGGCCGGGCTGATCGGGGTCGGCGAGCACCGGGGCATCAACGTGAACCACGACCTGGTACCGCTCTCCCGGGGCGCCAGGATCGAGGCCGTGATGCAGCGCCGTCTCCGCGAGCAGGGCCAGCGCATCCGCCTGCTGCTGGGCCATGGTTGGCGGCTCCGCGGATCGATCACTGGATGAGGCAAAGCTCTGGCGGGTCCGCTGGTACAGCGTCTCGCGCGCGGCGGCCAGCGCGCGCAGGAGCAGGGCGCCGACTTCGGGCTCCAGCCGCCCCCGCACAACGACCATGCCGTCGTCGTCCGGGTGGACATGCAGCGCCCGGCTCGTGTGCTGTCGCTTGGTCTCGCGGGCCTCGGCGTGGCGATCCACATAGCGCCAGCCCCGCACGATGCGCTCGACATGGGCGGCGGTGCCAGCGCGGCCCACCCCCAGCAGCCGTGCTTCCGTCGCCGGCGTGGCGACGCGGGTCAGGGCGCGGACCTTGGCGTACGAGAGCTCCCCGCGGGCGAGGGCAGCCGCGAGGCGCGGCAGGGTGTCCAGGGCGCGCGCCACACGAACGCGTTCGCGGGCCGCGCCCGGGTCGAGGCCCACGCGCCAGCTCAGCCAAGCGGCGCAGGAGCGGAAGCCGCCGTTCCAGCCGCCGCGGGCGTCGAACTCCCGGATCAGGGCGAGGAGGCGAGCGGTGGCGGCCTCGAGGTGCGCGGACAGCTCAGCGATCTGGTCGCCGAGACGGTCCAGCTCCGAGACGCGCGCCGGTGTGGCGACGATGCGTGGCGAATGCGTTTCCATGGCGAGCGCCCCCTTTGCTGAGGCGACTCTACACCCGGGTTTCCGACCCACCTGACAGCGTCCAGAAGGGGCGAATCCGAGGCGGGCGATGATTTCTCGTCCAGTCGTGCCCGGTCGCGCCTTGCGGGGCACATGCGGCCCGCTGGACGGGGATTCGCCAAGCACAGCCGACCCGCGGGCAGCGCTCCCGGAGAAATCCGTCAAGCGAAAAGTTCGGGCGCCGGATGTGATGGCGGCGGCAGAAGTCGGCGATCTGCTCCCGGGCAGCTCGATACGTGCGCAGCTCATGACACGGGGATGACCTTGAGGCTCTCGATGCCGCGGTCGTCCACGATCTTGACCGCCACTCGCTTGTTGGCGCCGGGCTCGAAGGGCAGGGACACGGTGCCGCGATACGCCTCGATGCGGTCGTGGAGCGAGACCGTTGGCAGCTCGAACGAGGTGTGCTCGGCCTTGCCGGCCCAGGTCAGGGTGGGGTCGAGGTGCGGATCGTACGCGTACTGCTTCTTGCCGGTATCGCGGTCGGTGGCCTCGGTGACCAGCCCGACGGGCGGGTTGTTCTTCCGCTGCTGGCCCTTGTGATCGTACTGCTCGATGCGCCGCTTGCCGGTGCCAGTCTTCTCTCCTGTCCTGCGTGGTCGCGCCATGCTCCCTCCAAGACCCGGCCTGGACCTACCTCCCGTCGGCCACACTCTACCCGATCGTGCTCAGGAAGGGAGCGATCTGCGGCTCGGGCCGGGATCGACGGGAGGGCCCTACTTCTTCGGGGGCGCCGGCGGCCTGACCCTAGAACCACCCCGAGGGGGCTTCGCGAGGGCCTGGGGGCTCACCGGCTCTTGGGGCTGGTAGCCCTTCTTCTCGACGGGCTCGGCGGACCGGGAAGACGGGGGCTGATGCCCTTCACGGGCGGGCGTCACAGGCGAAGCCATGTGGGGAACCTCCTGACCAGATTCTACTCATGAAACGCCAGGAGCTCGTGGGTGCGGGGGAGGTCAGCCGCGCGCTAGCCGGGCTGGCCCGAGTACGTGCCGCGGCCGACGGCCACGAGCGTTTGCTGCTCGTCGTAGACCTCGACGTCCACGAGGGCGACGGTGCGCCCGGCCCTGCGGACGCGCGCGGTGCCGGTCAGGGCGCCGCCGACGGCGGGCCGCAGGTAGTCGATCCGGAGGTTGATCGTGGGCACCCCTCCGCCCACCGCCATGCCGACCGCGAAGTCGCCGACGACGTCGATGAAGGCCGCAATCGGCCCGCCGTGGAACTGCCCGGTGCCCAGCCGCCGCTCGAACTCCGGCCTCATCGGCATGCTCACCGTCAGCGTGCCCGCGTCATGGTCGAGCGCGACGACGCTCATGCGCAGGAAGCCGAGAAAGGGCGAGGCGTCGAAGATGGCCTGGATCTGTTCGCCGGTAAGCCTGGCGTCGCTCACGGCCGCACCACCACCTTTCCGAACACTTCCCGGTCTTCCAGGAGGCGGAACGCCTCGTTGACCTCCTCCAACGGCAGCTCGCGGTCGATGACCGGTTTCAGCCGTCCCTGCTGGATCAGCGTGAGGAGCGTCACGAGATCCTCGCGCATCCAGCCGTTGGCCCCCAGGATCTTGAGCTCGAAGGTCCAGATGAAGCGAAGGTCTTCCTTGGGATCGAAGCCTGCCGTGGCCCCGCACGTGAGCACCTTGCCCCCGCGGTGCAGGACCTTGAGCGACGGCACCCAGGTCTCGCCGCCGGTGAAGTTGACGACCACGTCCACGCCGCCCGTGAACTTCCGGCGGTGCGGCTTGCCGAAGGTCTCGTAGACCCACTTGACGAAGTCGTGCTTCGTGTAGTCGAGGAGATGCGCGGCGCCCAGGTCCTTCAGCCGCGCGAGCTTGCTCTCACTGCTGGCGCAGGCGATCACCTCCGCGCCGACGAGCTTCGCCAGCTGGACGCAGCAGGTGCCCACGCCGCCGGAGGCCCCGAGGATGAGGACCCTGTCCCCCTGCTTGACCTCGCCGATGGTGTGCATCATGCGCACGGCCGTGCCGTAGGCCACGGGCAGGCACGCGGCGGCGTCGTACGAGACGTCGGCTGGCAGCGAAACCAAGTGGTGCGCCGGCACGCGGCAGTACTCGGCAAGCCCGCCGTGCCACATCTCGCCCATGAGACCACCGGGCCCGACCCTGTCCACCGGATCGACCATGACCCGGTCGCCGGCCTTCCACCCCGTCACGGCGCCGCCGGTCTCGACGATGTCGCCGGCGAAGTCGACGCCCATGATGCAGGGCATGGGCACCTTGATGCCCGGCATGCCGCGGCGGGTGAAGATGTCGTGGTAGTTGAGAGTCGTCGCGCGGACTCGCATCACCACGTCCTCGGGCCCCGGGAGCGGATCGGGAAACGCCGCCTCGATCCTGATGGACCCGGGCCCGCCGTGCTCGTAAATGACCGCGGCTCTCATGCCTTCGTCTCTACCTGGATGTGCTCGAGCGCCAGCCGGCGGAGCGCCACGCGATCCACCTTGCCCGTGCTGGCGAGCGGCAGCGCCGGCATGAAGACGACGTGCCGCGGGTGCTGGTAGGCCGGCGCGTGAGCCAGGGCGTACTGCTTGACGTCGTTCTCGCGGAGGCGGCTGCCGTCCCGCGTCACCACGAAGGCAAACGGCTTCTCGTACTTGATCTCGTCGGGGATCGGCACGACGCAGGCCTGGAGGATGTCCGGGTGGCGCTCGAGCATGGCCTCGACCTCGCCCGGATAGATGTTCTCACCGCCGCAGATGAACATGTCGTCGGCGCGCCCGACGAAGTAGTACGCGCCCGTCGCATCCCGCCTCAAGACGTCGCCGGAGAGGTACCAGCCGTCCGGCGTGAGGACTTCCTTCGTCTTGTCTGGAAGGTTGAGATAGCCCGTCATGTTGGCGGGCGTCCGGATCCACAGCACACCTTCGTCGGCGTCGCGACCGTCAAAGCCCACGAGACGGACTTCGACCTCCGGCCGCGGCCAGCCGAGGGCCAGGTCCGGCTGGCGCCTGCCGTCCGGATGGGGGCCGAACATGACGGGGCCGGCTTCCGTGGTGCCGTAGATGTAGGAGATCGCCGTGCCCGGGAAGGCCTTCTTGACCGCGTCGATGAGCTGCTGCGTCGTCGGCGCGGAGCCCGTTCTCACCGCGCGCACCGAGGACAGGTCGGTTCGCGCAAGGACGTCCCGCTCGCGGAGGATCAGCGCCAGCATCGTCGGCACGGAGGTGAGGGCCGTGACGCCGAAGCGGCCGATCGCCTCGACGAACCGGCGGGCGTCGAACTGCGGGAGCAGAACGATAGCGCCGTGCGCGGCGAACACGACCTTGCTCGTGCCCAGCGCGTTCATGTGAAAGAGCGGCGCGGCCACGATGAAGCGCTCCCTGTCGAGGTCCCTGCCGGCCTCGACTCGCGACCGCACCGCCCAGAGGTGGCCGTCGTGGGACAGCGGCACGCCCTTGGGCCTGCCCGTCGAGCCTGAGGTGTACAGCACCATCGCCGTCTCGCGGGCCTCGGGACGCACGGCCGCGAACTCGCCGTGGTCCAGGAGCGCCTCGAAGCCGTCGACCTCTGTCGAATCGAAGTCGACCAGCGGGATCCCGGCAGGCACCTGCGCGCGACGCTCGCGGTCGCAGAACACAAGCTTCGCGCCGGAGTCGCGCATGACGAAGTCGATCGTCTCGCGCGAAAACTTGTGGTTCACCGGGACCGAGACCAGCCCTGCGCGCATCGTCCCGAAGTAGGCGACGAGGAACTCGGCGCGGTTCCCGGCCAGGATCGCCACCGCGTCCCCCCGCGTGAGGCCGCGCGCGAGCAGGCCCCGCGCGCAGGCATCGGCCAGGCGGTGGATCTCGCCGTGGGAGTATTCGCGAGGCCGCTCCCAGTCGAGACAGTCGATCAGCGCCGTAGCGCCGGCGGGCCGAGACCGGTCGAGCAAGTCGCCCAGGTTGACGGGGTGGGTCATCTGAATGGTCGAATATACACCACTTGAGCGGGGCCGCTCCGAGGGCTGCCCCGCCCGGGCGGAGGGGACGTGGTGGTATCCGACCCCGAAAGACTTCGAGATGCCCCGGTGCGATCCACTGAACGGGTCCCTACCTTCTGAAAACCGACAGCCACCGCGAGGGCGACGTACAGCTCTCGGAACACCGACTGCGAGTCGGCTACGCGAGGAGGTCGAAGCCGGCCTCTTCGGCCTCGCGGCAGAGCCTCCCGAAGTCGCCGAGCGACTCCGGGAGGCAGACAATGCCGAACTGCGCGCCGGCCCTCGTCACATCACGAAGCGGCGGCCTTCGTCGCCTTCACGACCTCGTCCGCTTCGAGGAGATCGAGCGGGTTATCCATGACCTTCATGAACTTTATGGTCCCGGTCTTGTCGATGATGAAGTAGGCCCGCCTCGCGTAGCGGTACACGGGGCTCTTGTCATCGGTCTGCATCGCGCCGTACGCGGGGAGCATCTGACGCCGGAAATCCGAGAGGAAGAGCTGCTTGCTCCCCTGATCCTTCTGCCATGCAGCCAGCGCCAGGTGATGATCCGTGCTGATGCCCACGACCTGGGCACCCAGGGCCTCGAATTGCGGCAGCGCCGCCTCGAAGCTCTTGAGCTCTTTCGTTCAGGTGGGGGTGTAGGCCGCGATGAAGGTGTAGAGGACGACGGGACCCTTCGCCGTCAAGTCCGAGAGCTTGACGGGCTTGCCGTCGATGCCGTTCAGCGCGAAGTCGGGCGCTTTCTGCCCGACCTCCAGCGCGCCCGCGACCCCGACGAGCGCGATGCTGATCAGTACCGCGGCGACGAAACTCCGGAGCAGCAAGGATGTGTGCATGTGGCCTCCTCGTGTGTGGATGTTATGAACCACAAACCCGGCTGAGGGCCTTTCCGTGCCGCCCGATCGACTTAGGAGTATCAGGCCCGGGTCGAGACCGGTCGAGCAAGTGGACGCGGGGCCCGCGCGGTCACGATGCCCACGCTCGCCTTCGCCCACCCCGAACGGGCCCTCCCGGGTCCGGTGCCGGGTTCGCGGCGCGGCCGGACCGGGCGGGACGCCCGCCGCCCCAGCGGACATGGCGTTAGTCGTTCCTGTGCGCCCGGCGCCGATAGGTCGTAGTGGTGCGGCGCTCGACGGAGGATACGTCCACAACCCGGCGCTCAGGGTCCACAACAAAGTTTCTTATGGCTCTCATCGACGGCGGCGCGATGGCACAATGACGCCGGGCCGCGTGCTCGAACACCCGCCACGGGTGCTCGACCAGCAAGCGCGCGAGCGGTACTTCGAGGACGAGGGGCGGCGGACGGGCACCGTCGCCGCCCGCGACGTCGCCACCCTGCCCACCGACAAAGCCACCGAGCTCTGCGGACCGGCGAGAACCGTCGTCCTGAGCAACCGCCGCGTGGTCCACGGCCCGGCGGCCAACGACTCGTCGCGGATGCGCCCGCTGCTCCTCGGCGTGTACTCGGCGGCCGATGTTCTGCCCATCACCCCTGTGCCGGCGCTCGCGTCGCGAACGGGCGTAGTGGCGCGTGGACAGGAGCCCACGCACGTCCACTTTCAGCTGGCGGGCCTACCGCGCTGAGGCGACGGGCGTGCGGAGGAGCGCGACCAGAGCAAGGCCGTGCTCACCCTAGACTGATCGGTTTCCGATCGGCTACCAGACCATGACCGCCGTCTGTCCCTGCTCGGTCGCGTAGTACAGGCGCACCCGAAGCACGTACTCGCGCCCCGCCGCCAGCGACACCTTGAAGTACGCGTTGCGGTCTTCGCCGGAGTCGTCGTCCTGGGCAATGGGCGCCGTCCCGCCCCCCTGCGTCTCGAACAAGGCCATAAGGGTGTCCGACGATCCAAACGTACGGAACTCGTAGGTGCGGGTTTGCGTCGGCTTGAACACGAGGTTCGCCTGTTGGCCGGGCTCGAGCATCACCGGCATCGACTGTAACGGCAGCAGGGCCGGGAAGGTGGCGGGATTCAGCGCCGGATAGAACTTCAGGACCCACTCGCGATCGCGCGCGGAGAGCCGGCCGGCCGGCGTGAGTCCGGGGCGGTACTGGACCGGCTTGTCGATCAGCCCGGCCTCGAACGGGTAGTGCATGATCGAGTCCGGATCCCACGCCGAGCCCTGGACCTCGTCGGGCGGGATCTTCTCGATGATGTTGTGGAAGGTCGTCGTGCGGCTCCACCGGTTCGGCGGCTTGGCGAGGGCCGCGTAGACAGCCTCATCGTTCCAGACGAGGCCGGCGAAAGGATTCTGATGCTCGTGGGGAAGGCCGATGGTGTGGCCGATCTCGTGCAGGGCTGTGTCCAGCCCCTCGCCGGCGTCCTCGGTCAGGCTCCAGCCGAAATTCATCGTGCGCGGGTCCTTGCGCTTGGTGCGCACGTCGGTGCCCACGTACGACCACGCCCCGTCGTCCGGCTCGAACGCGATCCGTACGTCGGCCTCACTCTGCTTGCCGGCCTCCACGAAGTCCAGGCCGATCCCGAGCGTCTTCCACATCGTGAACGCCTTGCGAACGACTTCCTTCTGATCGGCCGCCGCCGTCCATTTCTTCGGGGTGGCGAAGAACCAGTAGCGGATCTTGGCGCCGTTGAGCCACTTGTCCGAGGTCTGCAAGATTAGTCGCATCCGTCCGGCCTCGACGCCGCGCGCGAACCGGCGCGGTTTGGGCAGTCTGACGGCGCAGTAGCGGCGGGACACTGTGGGGGCGGGGCGATGCCCTGCCTCACTCCGGGTTGACGCGTGCTTGGCCATGGTCTTCCTCCCTCAGGTTGTGATCGGCGTCGGCGGCTAACCCGCCCCCGGGATGCGCTGGTTCCGCCGCACGACCGGGCAGACGAGCTGCGGGGTCTGCGGTTCGCTGACCACGGCACGGACGCGCACCCGCGCTTCGGCGAGAAGACGGGCGAACGTCAGGGGCGCCCGGACCTTCCGCGCGCGGCGGGCCGCATCCACCAGCACGCCGCAGAGCGCATAGGTGAAGGCACCGTGCGAGGTAACGCCGTGGCGATACTCGTACGCCGACTCTCGCTCGGCGCACGCCTCGTACAGGATCGGCGCGTACGGGCCCCGGTGCCCGTTTGCCTGGCGCGCGTCGCGAAACGCCCGGTCGGTCGGCGACCAGAGACTGGTCGCCCGCCCGAGGCGCCGGAGGCCGCCGCTCTGGCCGAGCCAGGCGTCACGATCGCGGCGCTGCCGGAGGCGGGCCTCCCCGCGGCCCGCGTCACCGCGGTCGGTGGCGAAGCGGTCGCGCGGCACCCACATCCGCGTGGCCGGATCCCATCGAATCATCCGGTGCCGGACGTCATCGGGCGGCGTCAGGCCACGTGCCCGCGCGGCGCCCGCGCGCACCATGCCCCCGGAATGGCAGCAGTCGAGGACGGCGATGAACTGGGACGCGTAGGGCAGCTGGCTGTAGAGCGCGCAGAATTCGTCGTCGGTGATCGCCCGGCTCTGGCTCCAGTCGAAGTCGTAGGGCACGAGGCACTCGTCGACGCGGTCGACCTCGGCGTCGGCGCCGTATCCCGGGACCTGCGCCCCGTGTCCGGAGTAGTGGAAGACCATGGTGTCGCCCGGCTTGGCGTCGGCGAGCAGCCAGCGCAGGCGCTCTCGAATACCGGCGGTGGTCGCCCGATCGTTGAGCACGGTGCGGATACCGTCGGCGGGGAACCCCAACTCCTGCAGGGCCGCGCTCATGCTGAACACGTCGTTGACCGGCCCCTCCAGGCGATCCGCCTCGTTGGGGTAGTCGGCGATGCCGACGAGCAGGGCGCGTCGCTGCGGCGCCCGGGCGGCACCGCTCCGGGCGGCGGTCCGCATCTGCAAACGCGCGAGGTCCGTCGGCGCCAGGCGTCCCCGGCCGCGCCGTCGGACCCCGGTCGCGGCCAGGTCCTGCCAGACGGTCTGGGCCGTCTCGTCATGGGCGAGATAGTGGGCGCCGTCGTGGTCGGTCCAGCCGTCGATGTCGAAGTACGTCGTGACCTGCCGGAAGCGATCGCGGGTCGGGGGCTCGATGGCACAGGTGAAGACGTCGTCCTCTTCGTTGTAGAGGTGCCACCAGAAGCGGGCCTTTCGGAGCTCCTCGACGCGCCCGCCGAGCGTGGCGCGCACGGCCGGGTTGCCGATCTGCGACCCGAAGGTCACCAGGGTGCGGCCGTCGATCAACGCGCGCGCCGGGTTCGCGATCTCGTCGCGCTTCAGCGTGTCGTACGCGATCAGCGAGCCGAGACTATGGGCCAGGATCACGTCGGGTTGGCCCTCCTTGATCGCCGCCTCCAGGTGGCGGCGAAGGTCCGCCCGCAGCTCCTCGATGGCGACCCACTGCGCGACCATGCCGGCCGTCCAGCGCACGGCTTCAAGCGTGGCGCCGATGCCGCGGCGGTTGCGGAACATGTCCACGGACCCGTGGAAGAGGCCGCTCGCCGCCAGCCGCCCGAAGGCCTCCACGACGACGCCCGCATGCAGGTCGTGCTGCTCGAAGAAATGGTCGTAGGCAAGGAAGGAAACCGAGGGCGTGAGGCTCGGATTCCAGGCCCTCAGGCCGCTCTCGAGGGCCGTCCGCCACTGCGCCTGCCAGTCGGTCTTGGCGTCTCCGTGGCCGATTCCGTGCAAAGCAAGGATCCGCATCACTTCCCCGTCCACGGATGTGTCACGCAGGCGGCCGCCCGTCCGCGGGGCTGGGGCTAGACGCGGCGTAGAGCACGGCGGCCGGGTCGGTGGTGGGCGCGGCCTTGAAGCGGAGATCGCGGTGCCCGGCCTCCTTCATGATCCAGGTGAGCGACACGTGGGCGAGCGAATCGTCCGGGTATCCGCCGCCTACGTTCGCGTGGACGCCCGAGAACCACACCTGGCTCAGGCGCTCGTCCTTGACCCAGCGCACGCCGTTGACATCCGGCTTGGCGGGCGTCTCGCCGCGCTCCGACCACAGCACGGGGTGGAACGTGGTCCGCTCGTCGTCGAGCGCGAGCGCGTGACACGCGCGCTGCACGTTCTTCCCGAGCATCCGGTCCGGGAGCTCGAGCGCCCAGATCCACTGGCTCACCCCGCGGGTCATCTCCTCGATCGGAAGCCCGTAGGCCGCCACCGTGTCCCAGAGCCCGACGAACTCGATCAGCGCGGCGGGGATGTTGTCGGCGGTGTCGAAGCTCCGGCGCCCGCGTACGCAGTCCCACAGGCTCACCACCGCGTTGCGGAGCCATCGCAGCGGGGTCTCGACGTGGAGGATCGAATGGAATCGGGCGCGACGGTAGGCGCGGTATGCTTGGGGCGCGAGCCGCTGCAGCTCCTCTTCGGTCGTGTAGCGCACGAGGCCCTGGTTCGCGACGAGCCCCAGCACGATGCGGATGGTGTACGCTCCGCGGCTGAATCCGAAGGCGTAGATCCGGGCGTCGGGCTCGTAGTTGCGGCAGAGGAACGTGTAGAGATCGAGGACGTTGCGCTTCAGACCCCAGCCGAAGGCGCCGCCCAGCACCGCGACCGGCATGAACGACGAGGTGCCGACCCCGTCGTCGTAAACGGCGACCTGCCGGGAGTTCGTGAGATCGAGCGCCTGGAAGAGGCGCCAGACATTCGACCGCCAGACCTTCGAGGCGGCGTTCCCGGTGCCGTCGGACAGAAGGATGACGTTCTTGGGTACGGAGAGCTGTCCTGTCGACATGGTCGTCGCTCCCGGGTGGGCAATTCGGCCGGTGCCGGGACAGTAGCGCGACAGGAGCTAAGAGCGCAAGATCGATCTTGTTGGCGCGTAAGGTCGGGGCGGGCGCCTCGCCTATCGCCGTGCGGAGCGATATGGGGCAACAGGTCCGAGCGCGGCAGCAGGGAGGGCCGGGAGGTTGGGGCGGCAAGCGGCCCCGTTACTGGGCGTGGGCAACGCTGATGCCCCCGGGCCTTCGACCTCGACGTCCTCGCCTGCCCCCGCTGTGGCGGCCGGCTGCGCGTCATCGCCACCGTGCGGGATCCCCTCGCCGTGCAGGCCATCCTCGCCCACCTCGCCCGCTCCAACACCCCCGCGCCGCCCGGCCCCGCCCCACCCGCGCCCGCCGCCCTCACGTCGCCCGCGCCTCAGCGCCTCTCGCGACGCGCCCCCGGACCCTCGTCGGCGCCCACGGCCCGCGGCCACCCCTCCGCCCGCTCCGTGACCGCACTCCGTGACCGCCTCCTTGACCGCGAGCCCGCGCCCGAGCAGCATGGACGCGGGGCCCGCGCGATCACGATGCCCACGCTCGCCTTCGCCCGGACCGGGCGGGACGCCCCCCGCCCCAGCGGACATGGCGTTAATCGTTCCTGTGCGCCGCCAGGCGCACGGAGCTGATGCCCGAGGTATCGACGATGAAGGAAGCGGGAGTCGAGGGCGCCGAGCCGGTCGGCAATACGCCCGAGGAGTTCGACCTGCTGCTGCGCGGGGACGTGGCGCGCTGGGGCGCGGTGGTGAAGATCTCCGGCGCGCGCGCCGACTGATTGGCATTGCGTTTACCGATGATCAACAACACGGCATCGCGTGGTGTGCTGAAGGAGGAAAGTAAAATGAGGAACCTGCTAATCGGTATATTTTCATTTCTCTTGCTGGTCGTTGCTGCACCTCTCGCGGCAGCAGAGCTTAAGGGCCAGGTTTTACGAGGCAACGGCGCGCCGGCCGCCAACGTGCCGGTCTCCCTGAAGGGACCCCAAAATGAAGAAAAGACGACGAACGGGAGTGGATTCTATCGGTTCCCGAACATTGCTCCAGGGACTTACACGCTGACAATTCGGGGGCAGAACGAACAGGTCAGGGTGCCTCCACAGGGGACGGAAAGGAACTTCCGGGTGCAATAAAGGTGGAAAGAGGGGGACATGGCATGGCTCAAGAGCGGGAAGAGAAAGAAGCGAAGAACCGGAACCGAGACCTTTGGGGAAAGGTTGAATCCTTCGCCAAGATCGTGGCGGCTGTGGGGGTGACCATCGGATCGCTTTGGATTCCCTACATTATTGGAAAAACGTCGGAGCAGAGTGATCGGGCGAAGGTCTATATGCAAGTCATGAGCGAGAGAGAGAAGGCGGACACGGCTATCAGACAGGAAATGTTCAAAACTCTGCTCGCGAATTATCTCGGGCGATTTGAGGATAATGCGACAGAGAATGAAGAATCTTTCCGCAAGCGAATCATGTTTCTCGACCTGCTGAATCTGAATTTTCAGGAATATCTGAATGCCAGACCGTTGTTCGAGGACGTTTATTTGCGGCTGGAGAAGGCGAAGAAAAAGGAAAAAACAGGCAGCAAGGAGTACGAAACATGGGGGAAGTTGCAGGAGCAGCTGATCCGGGTGGCGAAAAATGTCGCCTCAAGTCAATCGGCGATGCTGACGCCATCGGGGCTCAGTAGAACTTTTAATTTAACAAAGGGAAAAGCGGTTTGTATCCGCCTTTACCCTGTAGACAATCTTGTAGAATTAACGGCTAAACTCGAGAAGCAACCCCTTCTGGATAGAAAGACCGAGAGCTGTAGCGATGCATCCGTCCTGAATTCCCAGAGGATGGACAAGGGCTCTCCCGCGGTCGATGTAGAGCTGGAAGAAGTGAACGAGGCGGCCGTCAGGGTAAAGGTGACTCCGTACCAGGAATCGTTCAAGAATGGCACGTTGAACTTCGTGCAGGCGCTTAAACCCATAAAGTTTGAAGTATCTGTTTTTGATTTACCCTACATGGACAATACGCGATTGTTCGACGGCAGCCGGTTTGCGCTGCTCTTATCGCATATCGACAAGAAAGAGGAGGCTGCCGAAATCAACGCGATCATTTTCAAGGGGGAATTCATGAGCCTCAGGGATCGGCCTTTCTTCGAGGAAATGTTGCAAAAGCTGAACAAGGAAGGGAAAACCAATTGAGCGCCCCGGCGGGAGACTCGCCGGTCTTGCCAGCGCGAGTGCGGAACCGTGTGCAGGGATTCGGCGCGGCGCGCCGGCCAATCACTCCTTGTCCGGGCGCTGCGAGAAGCTGCGCTCGAACACGGCTTCCGCGATGCGGTTTTTGAGGATCTCGATCGAGCCGCCGGCGATCATCCAGCCGCGGCAGCGGCGCAGGCAGTACTCGACCAGCTCTTCCTGGGTGTAGCCGAGGCCGCCCATCACCTGCAGCGCCTCGTTCGCCACGTCGAACCCCGCCTGGTTGCAGAACGCCTTCGCGATCGCGGTCTCCTCCGCCGACGGAAAGCCGCGGTCGGCGTTGACCACGGCGCGATAGAGCCGGATATACACCACTTGCCCGGGGCCGCTCCGAGGGCCGCCCCGCCCGCGCGGCGGGAGCGTGGTAGTATCCGACCCCGGAAGCCCTTGAGATGCCCAGGTGCGATCCAGACAGGGAGGACCTATGGGAGTGAGGCGGCGATCGACCGCCCTGGCGGCGCTGATCGTGCTGATCGCGGGCTGGGCGGCGCTCGCGGCGGCGGCCGAGGGCTGCGCCCCCCGCGGCAAGCTCGACCCGATCTACTGCGACGACAACGGCGACGGCATCGCCGACCCGCCCAAGGACCCCGCCAAGCTCCTCAATCCCGATCCGCTCGTCTTCGCCTACGTCCCGGTCGAGGACCCGGCCGTCTACGGCCCCGTTTTCGCCGACCTGCTGCGCCACCTCGAGAAGGTCACCGGCAAGAAGGTCCAGTACTTCGGCCCCCAGAATTACGCGGCCCAGCTCGAGGCCATGCGCTCGGGCCGGCTGCACGTCACGGGCTACTCCACCGGCAGCGTGCCCTGGGCCGTGAACATGGCCGGCGCGGTGCCCTTCGCCCAGATGGCCACGGACAAGGGACCGCGCGGCTACCACATGGTCGTCATCGTCCGAGGCAACGACGCCAGGATCAACTCGGTGGCCGACCTCAAGGGCAAGCGCGTGGCCCACGTCTCCCAGACCTCGAGCTCCGGCCACCAGGCGCCCGTCTTCTTCTTCACCAGGCTCGGCGTCGTGCCGGGCAAGGATTACGAGATCGTCTTCTCGAGCAAGCACGACAACTCCATCCTCGGCGTGGTCAACGGCGACTACGACGCCGCCCCGGTGGCCGACACGGTGCTCGAGCGCATGGTGAACCGCGGCGTCGTCAAGCGCGGGGATTACAAGGTCGTCTACACCTCGCCCGTGTTCCCCGCAGCCGGCTTCTCCTACTACTACGCCCTCGACCCCAAGCTCGCGGCCAAGATCAAGGAGGCCTTCTACACCTTCAAGATCCAGGGCACGAGCCTGGGCAATGACTTCCGCGACGCCACCCACTTCATTCCGATCAATTACCTGAAAGACTGGGAGGCCGTCGGAGGCATGCTCGAGGCCAACGGCGTGGTCTTCTCCCGCGAGTCGGCCGAGTACAAGAAGCTCTCCGCGCCGCCGAGACGAGGCGGGGAGTAGTAGGGACCCGCCCGGCCGGTGCTCGACGTCTCCGGGCTCACGAAGCGCTATCCCGCCGGAGACGAAGCCCTTCGCGGGGTCTCGCTCACCGTCGGCGCCCACGAGGTGGTCTTCGTCATCGGGCCCTCGGGCGCCGGCAAGAGCACCCTCATCCGCTGCGTCAACCGGCTGGTCGAGCCGGACTCGGGCTCGGTCACGCTCGACGGCCTGGAGCTGACCTCGCTCGCCCCGGCCGGGCTCAAGCTCGCACGGCGGCAGATGGGCATGATCTTCCAGGAGTTCAACCTCGTCGAGCGCCTCACGGTGATGGAGAACGTGCTCACCGGGCGGCTGGGCTACGTGCCGCTCTGGCAGGCCTGGCGGCGCCGCTTCCCAGCCGCGGACGTGGCGCTGGCGTTCGACACGCTCCGGCGCGTTGGGCTCGAGGGCATGGAGAACAAGCGGGCGGACGCGCTGTCGGGAGGCCAGCGCCAGCGGGTCGGCATCGCGCGGGCCCTGGTCCAGCGGCCCAAGATCCTGCTCGTGGACGAGCCGACCTCCAGCCTCGATCCCAAGACGTCCGAGGCCGTGATGGCGCTCATCACCCAGCTCGCCACCGAGGACCGCATCCCGGCCCTGGTGAACATCCACGACGTGCCGCTCGCCCGGCGGTTCGCCCAGCGGATCATCGGCCTCAACGCAGGCACCGTGGTCTTCGAGGGCCGACCCAGTGACCTCGACCCAACCGCTCTCGACCGCATCTACGGCGGCGCCCCCGGCGAGCTGGCTCGGGCGCTCTCGTGAGCCGGCTGGCAACGTGGCGGCCGCCCTCGGCCTTCCCCAGCCGGTGGATGGGCCCGGCCTGCTGGCTCGCGCTCGGCGCCTTTCTCGTCTGGAACGCGGCGAGCCTCGAGCTGGACCCTGCGCGGATCCAACGCGGGCTGGCCCGCGCGGGGACCGTGTTCGGCAAGGCCTTCCCGCCCGACTTTCACCGCTGGCGGCTCCTGCTGGACGGCATCGTGGAGAGCGTCCAGATGGCCACGCTCTCGACCGCGCTCGGCACGGTTCTGGGCATCCCGGTCGCCGTCCTCGCCGCGAGGAACGTCGTGCCGCTGCCGGTGTACGCGGCGGGCCGCGGCATCGTCTCCCTCGGGCGCACTTTCCACGAGATCATCGTGGCCATCATCATGGTCAAGGCCGTGGGCTTCGGCCCGCTCGCCGGCACGCTCACGCTCACTGTCAACTCGCTGGGCTTCTTCAGCAAGCTCTTGGCGGAGCAGATCGAGCAGATCGACCGCGGTCAGGTGGAGGCCGTGCGCGCGACCGGCGCGGGGCGCGGGGCCGTGCTGCTGTTCGGGGTGCTGCCCCAGGTCCTGCCGCGCGTCATCGGGCTGACCGTATACCAGTGGGACGTCCACCTCCGCCAGTCCACGATCATCGGGATCGTCGGGGCGGGCGGCATCGGGACCACCCTGTACAACTCCTTCTCCCGCTACGACTACGACTTCAGCCTGGCCATCCTCCTGGTCATCATCACCATCGTCGCGGCGGGCGAGTGGCTGAGCGCCTGGGCCCGCGGGAGGATCCAGTGATGACGCAGCCGGCGCCGCCGGCCCCGCCCGTCTGGACCCGCCGGAGCCGCGGCCAGCACGTCGCGCAGCTCGCGGCGCGCTTGGGCGTCGCGCTGGTGCTCGTGTGGGCGGCCCGCGGCATGGGCGTCCGCTGGGAGTGGGTCGCCGACTCCCCGGCCCAGCTCGCCGATCTCTTCGTCCGGATGGTCCCGCCCGACTGGGCCTTTGCCGGCGCGCTGATCAACCCGCTCGTGCAAACCGTGAACATCGCGACCCTCGGCACGGCCGTGGCCGTCCTCCTGGCCCTGCCCGTTGCCTTTCTCGCGGCGCTCAACACCACATTCAACCGGGGCACCTATCTACTCGCCCGCCTGCTGATCGTGGTCAGCCGCTCGGTGGACTCGCTCATCTGGGCGCTGATCTTCATCATCATCGTGGGGCCGGGCTCGCTGGCCGGGGCGCTCGCCGTGGGCGTGCGCTCCCTGGGTTTCGTCGCCAAGCTCTTCGCGGAAGGCATCGAGGAGATCGACCGCGGCCAGGTCGAGGCGGTCACGGCCACCGGGGCCGGCCGCTTCCACGTGCTCGTCTACGGCATCGTGCCCCAGATCCGGCCGGTGTTCGCCGGCGTCTGCGTGTTCCGCTGGGACATCAACATCCGCGAGTCGACCGTCCTCGGCATCGGGGGGGCTGGCGGCATCG
>Ga0080064_1001487_pt1 | contig 46772 bp, 35 predicted proteins | sample Subgrocontami54m_FD_69260 | JGI IMG/M metagenome (GOLD analysis project Ga0080064, IMG submission 69260) | Subsurface groundwater microbial communities from S. Glens Falls, New York, USA - GMW46 contaminated, 5.4 m (SPADES assembly) (version 2) ...
GTGCGTGATAGCCTTGTGCGTCTTGGCGCAGCTCGGTCTGTTCCGGAACGGACGACTGGTCCGCCTCTGAAGAAAAGCTGTCTTGACCTGGACGTTGCAGCCGCTTCAGCGCGTCCACAGAGTCTTGTTCAAAGGAAACGTAATGGTTGTAGATGATTCGTCGATTGACCGCGTAGGCATAGCACGGTGCCTTTGCAATCCGGTTGCATTGAAAAACTGAACGCTTGACCGCGTCCAAGATAGAAGGCGCCTTCGAGGACGAGGCATGCGCGCCTGACTTAGCGACTGCAAAAGCACGGTCTTCTTCGAGGTTCAAGAATTTTGTATAATTTTCTCGTCCTCTATCATTGAGGTAGGGTACCGCCGCGGCATCCGCGATCTCTTGAGCGGTACTCCCGACGGAAGTCCCGAGGCATATCACAGCGAAAATCCAATTCATTCCGAAAACTCTGATGAACACGGATCTCATGATCGCACGTCCTCCTCCACTCCAATCGAAGCGTCCAAATATCATCGATTGCTTCAATATTACTGACCCTATTTATCTTTGGGGCATTCAAGTGCTCACTGGGTGCGTTTCCAGTCTCCGGTTATTGCAGCGCCGCCGCGCCATTGACCCGACGTTGTGATCGCATCGTCGGCGACGCGACCGACCAGGATCCCGTCGTCAGGATTGCCTTTCCGGGTCCAGGCCGCCAATCTCAACTCCACCGCGCCATTGGCGGCGATGGTTCCGTTTGCACTTGACGCCTTTTGCGTCGCCCGGCTGATCCAGTTTCCTTCGGCGATTCCGTTCCGGACAACCAGCGCAACCGACCAGCAATTCGGCTTCGGATCGTCCTTGGGATAGTTGCAGAGTCGTCCGCTGTAGGTGCCGTCGTGCGGTGTGGCGCTCTTTGACGCGAGCGTCGCGGCAGGCGCGGCGCGCTGGCTGGCCGCCGCCTGCTTCTTCGCCGCATCGGCGACGCGTTTCTCGGTCTCGAGCAGCTTTCGATCCTGCTCGAGGCGATTACGTTCTTCCTGCGCGCGGCGCAGCGTTTCCGCCGCAGCCTGCTTCTGCGCCTGCAGTTGTGCGTCGCGCTTGGCGTCCTCAGCCGCGCGCTGAGCCTGCTCGGTGGCCTGCTTCTTCGCCGCATCGGCGACGCGTTTCTCGGTCTCGAGCAGCTTTCGATCCTGCTCGACGCGATTGCGTTCCTCCTGCGCGCGCCGCATCGCTTCTTCCGCCAGCTGTTTCTGCGCCTGCAGCTGCGCGTCGCGCTTGGCGTCCTCGGCCGCACGCTGAGCCTGCTCGGTGGCCTGCTTCTGCGCCGCAAGCTGGGCCGAAAGCTGGGACTCGATGCGGACCTGCTCCGCGCGGCGCGCGTCGTATTGCTGGTATCCCCAGTAGCCCGCGCCGCCGATCACCAGGACCGCGGCGGCGATCGCCGCCGGCAGTTTCGACGACCGGCGCGGCGCCGGCGCGGTGACTGCCACGCCTTCGTTGATCGTGTACGTCCGGACCGGCTTGGCGATATTCTTGTAGGTCTGTTCGCCCAGCAATTTGAAGTCGAGCGACAGCTTGTTCTGGATCTGGTCGTAAACGCTGCCCGAAATGCAGATGCCGCCGGGCTCGGTCGCGGTCTGGATGCGCGCCGCCACGTTCACACCGTCGCCGAGCAGATCTTCGCCCTGGACGATGACGTCGCCCAGGTTGACGCCCATGCGGAACAGCATTTTCTCTTCGGGCGCGAGGTGCTCGTTGCGCGTGCGCAGTGCCGCCTGGATTTCGGTCGCGCAGCGCACCGCCTCGACCGCGCTGTTGAATTCGGCGAGCAGTGCGTCACCGGCCGTGTTGAAGATCCGTCCCCGGTGCAGATTGACCAGCGATTCGAAGATTTCCCGGTGGCCGCGAAACACCCGCACCGTCCGCTCTTCGTTGACCCCCATCATCTGGCTGTAGCCTGCGATGTCGGCGCACAGAATGGTCGCGAGCCTCCGCGCGAGAGGCGCAGGCGCTCCGTTTGGCGTGCTTTCGTTGGGCATCGTGCTCTCCCCGGCGTGGATCAATGAACGGTACGGCGAATTAGAGAGGCCCTGCACAAGTCGCGCAGGCCCTGTATGGCCGGTGGCTTGTCCCGGCGCGGTCTAGTGAAAGGCATATCCTGCACCCGATTGCCCCATTCGGGCAAGCGCGGGCGCGCGGGAAGACCGGCTGCCCTCCTTGTGGTGTACTTCAAAGAACAGGAAAATCAATCCGCCACAAACCAATAGCGCCAGCGCCCGGCCGAGCTACACCGCGCAATACCGCTCCTGGATCGCCTTGTCGGTCAGGAGATTCTCCGCGGTGGTGAAATGCCGGCAGGCGATTCGCCGGTGCGGCGCTACGCGACACGCAGCCCGCCTTTCGCGAACGTACGGTTCGCCCAGTCCGGCACGGCAATTTCCCTCATCACGATCTCCGGCCGGCGCATATGCTCAACGAGTTCGGGCCGCAGGCCCGCCACCACGGTGTCCCCGATGCCGGCACCGAGGTCCCGTGCGTGCGCGACAATTGAGCGGCCGAAACTCACCCGGCTGGCTCCGTAATGACGCAATGCGGCGTCCAGATCGCCGTCGTTCTGCGCGAGCGCATCGACCAGCGCAACCGCATCGCCTGCCGCCTTGGTCACCCCGAGCCCGACATGCGGTCGCGCCACGAACGCGGCGTCACCGAGTATCGCCACCCGACCGAAAACCACGCGTGGGGATTCGAGGTCATATATCGGCTGAAAAAATGGTTCCACGGTCGCGCGCAATACCTCGACAAACTGCGGCGCAAGCAGTCGCTCGGCCGCAGAGTACATTTCGGCAATGACCTCCGGCTTGATGTGGTCAGGCGGAATATTCTGCTGGTAACGACGGCCCGCAGCATCGGTAAACAGTTCCCGGAGCCTGGTCATTTCATCAGCAGGCCGGTACCAGACGAAGTTGTAGCGGCGCTCGCCGGGCCGCGTCGAGTTATTGCGCCCGGCGACGAGATAAGTCAGCATCTGCTCGCCGGCCGGCAGTCCGAATCCCATCCGATCCTCAAGGGCCCGGCGCGTGCCGGCGCTGAGGCTCCTTTCGTCCGCCAGCCCGCGCCATGCCACGTAGCCGGCATAAACCGGCTTCGCCTCGGGCAGAAACTGTGCGCGCACAGTCGAACGGATACCGTCCGCGCCGATAAGTAGATCACCCGTCGCCCGCGTGCCGTCGGAAAAATGCGCCGTTACGCCGCCGTCATTCTGATCGACGCGTTCAAGCGACTTATTGAAACGATAATTCCCCTCCGGAAACACGTCCTTGAGCAGCCGGTACAACCTGCCCCACGCCGTCAATATCTGGCGCATGGGAAGCTCCGCGATCACGCGGCCGTCGGTATCGAACGTAACGCGGGACAGCGTTTCGCAACCTATCGTTTCGTCTATGGTCGCGCCGGCGCGCCGGATCGCATCGAATAACTCTTCGTGAGTCACGATGCCGGCACCGCGGTCGGCGAGCGCCTCATCCACGCGTTCGTAAACATCGACCTCCCAACCGGCGCGCAGCAGAAGATTGGCGGCGAACAAGCCGCCGAAGGATCCGCCGATGATCAGCGCACGACGGCCTGTGCTGCTGACCGGAGCCTGCACCATGCGCGCCTGCGCTGCGGCATCAGGCCGCAGCGCGTTCCGTGGCGGGGTAACTGAGTTCGATCACGACGCCGCTGGGATCGGGTGGACCGTGACGTTATTTCACCGCAATCGGGTTGATCGGAGACCCGACGGCACCCGTAATCGAAAGCGCCGGGGCGCAAAACAGGAATTCGTAGACATGGTCCTGCGCGCAGTCCACCGCGAGGTCCTTCAGGTAGAAGATCTCGCCCATGGTGATCCCGATCATGGGGATCACGATCCAGTGCCACGGCTGGAAAGCCTCGGTGCTTTCGTTCGGACGCACTTCGCAGCCCCAGGTATCACAGCAAATTGCTGCGATCTGTTTTTTGTGTATCCACTCGGCGGTCTCGAAACGCAGCCCCGGCGCGTCGCCGGCGGCATAGGTGCCCCAATCGCCGCGCGCCAGGCAGTGCTCCATCTGGCCTGTGCGCACGATCACGAAATCGCCCGGCTTCACCTCCACGCCCTGCGCTTTCGCGCAGCCGTCGAGATCGTCATTGCCGATGCCGTAGCCGTCCTCGAGATAGTCTCCGCCCTTCCAGCGTGGAATATCGAGGAGTATTCCGCGGCCTATCATGCGGTCGCGCGTTTTGTGGATGCCGTTCTTCTTGGCGCCGGTGGAATCGACCAGCCGTGCATCGTAGCCGTTCCACATGTACTCGCCGTAGAAAATATGACCCAGCCCGTCCCACTGCGTGCCGCACTGCAGCGGCATCGTGACCATATCGTCGGCGTAACGCAGCTTCCCCGCCTCCTGCCGTCCCGCTACTGCATCGGTGCCGGTCGCCAGCATGGTATGAATGGGATTGAAGCGCCCACCCCACCCCGTGCGCTGCGGGCCGTCCTGATTGAAATCGAGCCCGAGGGAAAACGCTTTGCCTCTGCGCACCAGTGTGGCGGCTTTCACCAGGTCCGCCGGTTGGACATAATTCAGAGTGCCGAGCTGATCATCCGGCCCCCATTTTCCCCAGTTCTTGACGCGCGCCGCTGCGGCTTCAAGCGTGCGCAAAGTGACATCGCACTTCAACGTGTTCCTCGGTACCATCTTCATCGATATCTGCGGTTTGATATTTGGCATGACCAACCCTCCCTCTGGCGAATACTAAGGATACTAAGTAAAAAAAAGCCCACCGGCAATGCCGGTGGGCTGCGGCAACCACTCGTAAGGAGATATGTGGGTTACCTAAATCGGGGCTAAATCGCCAAATCTGAGTCCGAGCATCTCCCGCTGGAGCTGCAGCTTGCGCGGTAGTCGAGATGCGAGTTTCTTGAACAACTCATCGTGCTGCGCCAGATCCTCGCGCCACAACGCAGCGTCGAGCGATGTCAGCGCGGCGAATTGCTCGCGGCTGAATGTTTCGCGACCGCTCCAATCGAAGTCTTCGTAACACGGCATCCAGCCAAGCGCCGTCTGCGTGGCGTTGGCCTGGCCGCGGCAACGCTCGATCGCCCAGCGCAGCACGCGCATATTGTCGCCAAAACCCGGCCACAGGAATTTGCCGTCCTTGCCGAGCCCGAACCAGTTGACGCTGAAGATGCGCGGCGGGTCGTCGAGTTTGGCACCCATCCGCAGCCAGTGATCGAAGTAGTCGCCCATGTGATAGCCGCAGAATGGCAGCATCGCCATCGGATCCCGCCGCACTACGCCGACCGCGCCGGTCGCTGCCGCAGTGGTCTCGGAGCCCATGGTAGCGCCGGCATATACGCCCGACTCCCAATTGAACGATTCATAAACCAGCGGTGCGCCCTCGCTGCGGCGGCCACCAAACAGGAACGCGGTAATCGGCACGCCGTCCGGATTTTCCCATTCCGGGTCGAGCGAAGGGCATTCCGTTGCTGCAACGGTAAAGCGCGCATTCGGATGCGCCGCTTTGCGGCCGCACTCGGGCGTCCACTCCTTGCCCTGCCAGTCCGTCAGTTTCGCCGGCGGGGTGCGGGTCATGCCTTCCCACCACACGTCGCCATCGGGCGTCAGCGCAACATTGGTGAAAATCACGTTCTTGCGCAGCGTTTCCATCGCGGTCGGGTTCGATGCGATGGACGTTCCCGGCGCGACACCGAAATAGCCGGACTCGGGATTGATCGCGTAGAGCCGTCCGTCCTTGCCGGGCTTGATCCACGCGATGTCTTCGCCGACAGTAGTTATTTTCCAGCCTTTCATGGCGGCCGGCGGCACCAGCATCGCGAGATTGGTCTTGCCGCACGCGCTGGGAAACGCCGCGGCAATATAGTCTTTCCTGCCGTCCGGCGATTCGATGCCCAGGATCAGCATGTGCTCGGCCAGCCAGCCCTGCTCGTGCGCCATAACAGAAGCGATCCGCAGCGCAAAGCATTTCTTGCCGAGCAGCGCATTGCCGCCATAGCCGCTGCCGAACGACCAGATCGATTTTTCCTCCGGGTACTGCACGATATACTTGTGCTCGCGGTTACTTGGCCACGCGATGTCTTTCTGTCCCGAGGCAAGCGGCATGCCGACTGAATGGACGCACGGCACGAAGAAGCCGTCCGCCCCCAGCTGGTCGAGCACCTTGCGGCCCATGCGCGTCATGATGCGCATATTGATCACCACGTAGGGCGAATCAGTGAGCTCGATGCCGATGTGCGCGATATGCGAACCGATCGGCCCCATGCTGAACGGGATGACATACATGGTGCGCCCGCGCATGCAGCCGTCGAACAGCTTGCCGAGCGTGGTTTTCATCTCCTCCGGCGCCACCCAATTGTTGTTGGGCCCGGCCCCTTCCTGGGTCCTGCTGCAGACGAAGGTGCGGTCTTCCATGCGCGCGACATCGGCCGGATCTGAACGCGCGAGGAAACTATCAGGGCGTTTTTCGGAATTGAGACGAATAAGGGTGCCGGCGCGCACCATATCGTTGCACAGGCGGTCGAATTCCTGCTGCGAGCCATCGCACCAGTAAATTTCATCGGGTTGGGTCAGCCGCGCGATTTCATGCACCCACGCCTTGAGTTTTTCATGGCGTACATAAGCCGGGAACTCGGGGAGCTCTGGGATACGCGCTGCTGTGGCCGCCTGTTTCATTACCACCCCTTCTCCAATAGGCACTCTGTTACTTGATCCACGCAGATATGCTCGTGTAAGGCTCACGTTGCGTGAGCCGGAAAAGACGGTAAGTTTACCCGAAATCGGCGGGCGATTACAGCTTCATTTCCCGTGCCGGGGAAAAGACATTAATCGTCTTTTTTTCAATCGGTTACGTCTGGGCAACGAGGCGGCGGCGTGCTGCTGCGAGCCACAGCATTGCGACGCTGGTCAGCAGCAGAAATGGCACCGCCAGTTGATTCATTATTTCCCATCCCTGCAATGTGAACAGCAATCCGGACGACAGCGAAGTGACGATCATGACAATGAAGATGACAAGATCATTCAGACCCTGTGCCTTGCCGCGCTCGGCGGGGGTGTGGCATTCGGTGAGCAGCGTGGTGCCTCCGATATACATGAAGTTCCAGCCTACCCCCACCAATACCATCGCCAGCCAGAAATGCGCGACTTCGAGCCCCGCCAGCGCGGCCACGACGCCGCCAAGGTTTAGCACGACCCCGATCAGCATGACATTGATCAAGCCGAAGCGTTTGATCAGGGTGCCGGTGAAAAACGACGGGGCAAACATTGCAATGACATGCCACTGGATCACGAACGCTGCGTCATTGAACGGATGCTGGTGCGCCACCATCGCCAGCGGTGTTGCCACCATCAGCAGATTCATCACGCCGTAGCTGACCACGGAACTCAAGACCGCCACCACGAACGCGGGCTGGCGTGCAATCGTCGCGAGCGGCCGCCCCGATTCCTTCTGCTCGGCTGCGGTCAATGGCGGGATATCGATCAGCCGCAACAGCGCGATCGCCAGCAGGCAGAACACCCCGAGCGACAGGTAGGAGCCGGCATACTCCGCCTGCGCGATCAGATCCTTGGTGATCTTGCTGGTCTCGGGGCCCAGAATGCCGCCGGCGATGCCCCCCGCCAATACCAGCGATATCGCCTTGCTTTTGAAATCGGCGCTGGCACTGTCCGCGGCTGCAAAGCGGTAGTACTGGGCGGCCGCATTGTAGCCGCCGAGCACCAGCGCCCCGGCGCACAACAGCCAGAAACTGTGGGCAATCGCGGCGTAGCCGCAGATCAGGGCGCCCACGATGCCGAACACCGCACCCAGCGTAAAGCCGGCGCGGCGCCCCAGCCGCCGCATCAGCAACGACGCGGGCATGGTGGTCATGGCTGAGCCTACGATATAGGCAGTGACCGGCAACGTCGCCAGCGACTTGTCCGGCGCGAGCGCGTAGCCCGCGAGCGCATTGGTCGCGATCAGAATCGCGTTGTTGGTCAGCAGCAGCCCTTGGCATGCTGACAGCAGCGCGACGTTTTTTCCGGCTTTATCCATCAACAGCTGGCTGACGCGTCAGCGGCGGGCGAACTGCGTTTTGCCGAACAGAATGTCCCGTGACTTCTCGTCGTGCGGCGCGGTATTGTTGACATCCGACAGCACCTGAAGCGCACGCTGCACGGCGGGACGCGCATTGATCGCATCGAACCAGCGCTGTGCATGCGGATACTCCGCCAGATTGATTCCCCGCTTGTCGGCATTGCGCATCCACGGAAACACCGCGATGTCGGCGATGGAAAAATCATCTCCCGCCAGATATCGTGCTTCGCCCAGCCGCGTGTCGAGCACATTGGTGAGCCGGTTCGCCTCATTGGTGTAGCGATCGACCGCGTAGGTTATTTTCTCCTGCGAGTAGGCACGGAAATGATTGGCCTGGCCGAACATCGGCCCGACCCCGCCCATCTGCCACATCAGCCATTGCAGCGCGACGTAGCGCTGGTGCAAATCGAGCGGCAACAATTTGCCGGTCTTGCCGGCTAGATAAATCAAAATCGCGCCGGATTCGAACAACGAGATCGGCTCGCCGTGAGGCCCGTCGTGATCGACGATCGCGGGAATCCGGTTGTTCGGGCTGATCTTGAGAAACTCGGGCTTGAACTGGTCGCCGGTGCGTATATTCACGGCATGCACGCGGTACGGCAAGCCGGTTTCCTCCAGCATGATATGAATTTTGTGGCCATTGGGCGTAGGCCAACTGTAGATGTCTATCATTCGTTCCTCCGGGAAATATCAGCCGGATACTACCAACAACACCGCACAGCGGCAAACCCCTGCCTGTCGTTCCGACCCTCGCGCGCGCCCGCATTTCTTGTTACGCTACACCAACAACAAATTCCATGCTGCGCTTCCCTTCTGGTGCCTCTTTCTTCCCGCCTGGCGTGCTACCCGACGCCAGGTTGCTGCTGTGGGCCCGCGGACTGCGCGCATTCGGCGACGGCTTCGTCAGCCTGCTGCTGCCGTACTATCTGACGCTGCTTGGCTACAGTGCGCTCCAGATCGGCGCAATTGTCACTGCAACGCTGCTCGGCTCCGGGCTGATGACGCTGGGCGTCGGTTTCATCGCCCATCGCTACCGGCAGCGGACCTTGCTCGAGCTTGCTGCGTTGCTGATGACCGCAACCGGCGTCGCATTCATTCTGACCACCGACTTCTGGCCGCTGCTGCTGATCGCGGTATTAGGCACGATCAACCCTTCGACGGGCGATGCCAGCGTATTCGCGCCGCTCGAGCATGCGCTGCTTACCCGCACGGTCGGCGCCGAACACCGCACCGCGCTGTTTGCGCGCTACACGCTGATTGGCGCGCTGATAGGCGCGCTCGGCGCTCAGGCCTCGGGCCTGCCCATACTCGGCGAAACCTGGCTTGGGCTCGACATCAAGCATGCGGTGCAGATCATGTTTTTGCTTTACGCCGCGCTGGGCGTAATCAGCCTGCTGCTCTACCACCGCCTCTCGCCGCGAATCGAGCCGCACGGTGACGCGCCCACCACCCCCCTCGGACAATCAAAACGCAAGGTCTACACGCTGGCCGCCGTTTTCAGCCTGGATGCGTTTGCCGGCGGCTTCGCGGTGCAATCACTGCTCGCGCTGTGGCTATTCGACCGCTTTGATCTCTCGATTGTGACCGCGGGAACGATATTCTTCTGGACCGGCATATTGAGTGCTTTCTCACAACTCGCCGCGGCGCGACTGGCGCGCCGCATCGGGCTGATCAACACCATGGTGTTCACGCATCTGCCATCGAGCATTTTTCTGATCCTGGTGCCGCTGATGCCGACGCTGCCGCTCGCGCTGCTGTTTCTGATGTTGCGCTCCGCGCTGTCGCAGATGGATGTGCCGACGCGCACATCCTACGTGATGGCGATCGTGACCCCCGGCGAACGGCCGGCAGCGGCCAGCGTCACCGCCGTGCCGCGTAGCCTCGCCTCGGCGATGAGTCCGATGCTCGCCGGCTGGCTGCTCACGCTGTCACCCTTCGGCTGGCCTTTGGTCATCTGCGGCGGACTCAAAATCGTCTACGACCTGACGCTGCTTGCGATGTTCCGCCGCGTGCGGCCGCCGGAAGAGGAACGACCAACCTAAGCCGGCCGTTGCTCCTGTTTCCAGCGCAGCCACACCCGCAGCTTCCTGAAATCCTCGCCATCCATGCTGTCGGGCAGGACCACTGCGCGCCGGGTACCGCTGCCGCCACGTTCGCGCAAATTCAGGATGGTAAGAAATGCGGTCACGTAGGTGCTTCCCAGCACCTCGCACTCAATCCAGGCGCCGCGCCGGGTTTGTATGCCGAAAACGTCATCCGCAGCGATTTCGATCGCAACCACGGCATCCGGCGAACGCAGCATCGCGCTTTGTCGTGCGCTCCATGCGAAATTCACCACGAGAGCTGCAATCGCAATCGACTGCAACCACAGCGGCATGCTGACTGCCACGATTACGACAATCGCCGCGCCGTGCGCGAGGGCAAGTATCGCCGTCAATATTCGCGATGGCCGCAAAGTTATCCCTAACATTGTCACGCCCTCAGACAAACGCGATACGTTGACCTGGGGAACCCCCTGATCAAACCTTCCCTGGGTGCCTCGCCATGCAGTAAATGCCTGTACCTGCACACCGTGACCCTTGGAACTATCAACGCCCCCGCGCCTGCCACGGATGACTCCTTAATCGGCATGTCGCGGCAGTTTCCACCTGCTTCCGGTGTTGTCCGGGGCAAGGAAAACCGGCACTATGCGATGGCGATACATTGGACGACGGAACGCGATTAAAAAAGACAAGGAGGAAACATGCCTGACCTCAAAACCGGAAATGTCATCTGCGCGGCCACAGCCGCGGCGTTATTCACGTTGCTGCTCACCGCCCCCGTATCGTCAGCAGCGGCACCTTATCCGGAGCGGCCGGTGCGCATCGTCGTCAACGTGACCGCCGGCGGCGGGGTGGACACGACCGCGCGTGTCGTCGCCCAGCACCTTTACTCGGTATTCAACCAGCCGTTTATCGTCGATAACCGCACCGGCGCCGGCGGCAGCATAGGCATCGAACTGGTGGCCAAAGCCGCACCGGACGGCTATACGCTGTTGGTCTGCAGCAGCAGCATCGTCACCAATGCCGCTTTGCGTTCGGTGAATTACGATCCGGTCCGCGACTTTCAGCCGGTGAGCAACCTGACCTCCACGCCCTATCTCGTCGTGGTAACGCCGTCGCTGCCGGTGAAGTCAGTCAGGGAACTCATCGCACTCGCCAAAGCAAAACCCGGCGCCGTTAGCTATGCGAATTCCGGCGTCGGCAGCGTCACGCACCTGGGGGCGGCCCTGCTGCCCATGCTTTCCGGCACCAAGATGCTGAGCGTGCCCTACAAGGGAGTGGCCGACGCCTATCCTGCGGTGATCAGCGGAGATGTGAACTGGATGCTGGGCGCAGCTATTTCCTCGCTGCCGCTCGTCAAGGCCGGCCATTTGCGCGCGCTGGCCGTCACCTCACCGAAGCGCAGCAAGGCGCTGCCCGATCTGCCGACGGTGGCCGAAAGCGGATTGCCGGGCTACGAGGTGGTCGGATGGTTCGCCATGTTCGCGCCGGCCGGCACGCGGATGGCGTTGGTCGAGAAACTCAATGCAGAAGCCAAACGCGCGCTGCAACAACCTGAGTTCGTGCGCCGCGCGGAGGCGCAGGCCACCGATATTCTCGGCAGTTCGCCGCAGGAACTCGCCCGCGTGGTCAACGCCGAATTTGGAACCTGGCGCAAAGTGGTCAGCGAATCGGGGATTAAACCCTGAACAACTAGCGCTCGCGGCCGGCTTCGTGCGCGGTTTTGCGGATAGGCGAGAGCAGATATTCGAGCACCGAACGGGTGCCGAGGTGGATTTCAGCCGCGACCTGCATGCCGGGCGTGAGTTTGTAAGGCAATTCCTGCGCCTCGGCCTGTGGCGTGGTGAGTGCGATCAGTGCGCGGTAACTAAGGCCCATACTCGCCCCGGATCCGCGCGCAACGGCTGCATCCGGCGCCTTGTCGGTCGAATCGAACGTGACGTGACGCACCACACCGTCGAGCATGCCGTATTTCTGGAATGGATACGCGTCGAACTTGAGCTTGACCTTCTGGTTGACTTCCACCAATCCGGAATCGGCGTTATTCACCCAGACTTCGGCCAGCAACGGCTCGTCATGCGGCACCAGTGTCAGTAACACCGTTCCCGGCGCGACCACACTGCCCTGCGTGTGCGTGGCGAGGTCCTTGACGATCCCCGCCTGCGGCGCCTTGAGTTCGAGCAACGCGTTGCGGTGTTGCTGCTTGTCCCAATCGCGCTCGAGCCGGTGCAACTGCGCCTCGGTCTCAACCCGTTCATTCTGCAGTTGCTGGCGGTAATTCGAGGTGATTTGCGCGATGCGCTTCTCGGACTGGGTAATTATCGCCATCAGGCCTGCGCGGTTGAATTGCTGGGCACGCAGGTCCTGCTCGTTCTCGATGCGGCTGCGTTGCTTGTCGAGAACCATCAGTCGCCCGGCAAAGCCCTCCTTCGCCAGCTGCTCCCATGCCCGCTCCTGCTCCTGGTAGATCGGCGCCGTGCGCTTGAGCTTGGCCTCGATCTCGGTTGCGCTTTTTATATCCTGCTCGGCTTTCGCCAGCACCGCGCGCTCGGCATCCAGCGCGTCCTGATAGGCCTGGCGCCGCGCGTGATGCTGGGCTTCGACTTGCGTGAACATCGCCGACGGGTCATCAGCCTTGCGCGTCATCACGGCAGCGCCGAGCTCGGCATCGATCCGGCGCGCCTGCAGGCGCTTGAGACTGACTTCGTTGAGCAGCGCGCGGCTGTCGGCATGCGACAGACTCGAATCCATGCGCATCAGCACCTGATCTCGCGTGACTTCGTCGCCTTCCTTGACCAGAATCTCCTTGACGATGCCCGCTTCGGCCGACTGCACCACCTTGAGGAAGCTCTGCGGCACGAGCTTGCCCTGCGCCACCGCGACGATGTCGAGCCTGCCCGCCGCCGCCCACACCAGCATCACACCGACCAGAGCAAGCGATGCGTACAACACGAAGCGCGGAAACGGCGACGCCGGCTGGTGCTGTGCCTTCAGGATCGCGGGCGCAAAGTCGAGTGCTTCAGTTTCCATTATCCAAGCCTTACCAAACCTTCCTGTAAACCGGCAAGCGGGCGCAGCGACTGAATGCCGGAGCCGAATTGCGCATGGGCAAGTACATCCTGCGCGGCACCCGTGGCTATTCCGGCCAGCGAACCAGACAAACCGTAGCGATACGCGAGATCGCCCCCAAGCGCCTCGTTGTCGCTGCCGCCCAGATGCGCGTCGAGCAACGCGTCCATCACCGCCCAGCGGTTGACGCCAGGAGCGGCAGTCAGTGTCTGCTCGAAGCGCTGCACTATCCTCTGGAAATCGAAGAGCTCGACCTTGTTGTCGCGCAACGAGTCACTGCCCGCCGGCGCGAAATCGTTCATCGCCTCGGCCACCACCTGCAGGTACTGCGCCCCACGGCCGGCAGGCGACGCAAACCAGTTCTGCAAGGTCACGCCATCCTCGCCTCCGGTCGCAAGCAGCAGGTCACTGCCCTGCCGCGAGAGATGCAGGTCCTGATAACGGATGCCACCGCCCAGAGAGAGCGTCATACTGGCCGAGCCGTCGCCGTTCGTGCCGGCGGCGACAATGTCACGCCCATCACCGCGATTGAACGCAATAATATCGGCGCCCCCTCCGGTCGCGATGGTATCCGCGCCCCTGCCGCCGAAAAAGAGTTCGTTGCCACTGCCTCCGTTGATGGTGTCGTCGCCGCTGCCTGCATATAACAGGTTATTGCCAAAACCGTCGTACAGCGTATCGTCGCCGTCGCCGCCTTCGAGCAAATCGTTGCCGCGGTCGCCGTCGAGAAACTCGTTGTCCGGGCCGCCGCTCAGATAGTCCCAACCTGCGCCGCCGAACAAATCGTCGTCGCCCGGCCCGCCGAACAGGGCGTCGGCGCCGCCGGAAGCCCACAGCACGTCGTTACCACCGCCGCCGTAGATGGCGACGTCAGCGTACGCATAATTTCCGCTGGTGAGATCGACGATGTCATTGCCGTCATCCATTTCGATGCGCTCGATTCCGGCAAACCGCGGTTCACGGGATGCCGGAAACGGACTGTAAAAGTCGTCCAGCGACAGCGCATCGTCGCCGTTGGTGCCGCGCAGCACATCTTCACCCGACCCGCCCAGGAACACGTCGAACGAGCGATGCTTGCCGCCGACCGCAGCGATGCGTCCGCTGCCGGGGTTACCCGGGCTGCCGTCGTTGCGCGCGTCAAACCCCGTGCTCCACCTGGCGTCACCGAAGTACTGGAACGTGTCGTTGCCGCCGTTGCCCAGCAAGCGGTCCGATCCGCCGCCGCTTTCGAGCAGATCATCGCCTGCGCCGCCCGTGATGACATCGTTGCCGTCGGTACCGACCAAGTGCTGCCCGGCAATTGCGTTCCCGGCGGCAGAGGCGTGAAGTACATCGACGGCAGTCGAAGCAACGTCGGTTGCGCTTGAATTACCGCCCGCATTAACTGTGGCGCCATTCGTTCTGCTATCCGCATTGCCGGTCGAACCGGTATTCGTATTGTCAGATGCCCCGGTTGACGTTTGCGTTGTCGCGCCGGAATCAGGCCCAACCGGCGCACCACCAATCTTGCCTTCCAGGGTTGCGGCATCCCATGCCGTTCCATCCGCGAACTGGACGCGCTCGATTTTGTTTGCATCATCCTGGAACCAGTTCCCGATCGCTACTTGGTCCTGCGTCCCATTGATCCCGATGAGAAGGTTGTCATTAGATCGCGATATCACCAGATCGTCCGGCGATACTCCAGCGCCAATGCGGAGGGTATCGGAATTTCCAGCGGCGGCATCGAAATCTTCGATCTCGTCTCGTCCCGATCCAGGCCCGAACAGGTAGGTGTCGTTACCGGCGCCTCCGGTCAGCGTATCGTCGCCCCGCCCGCCATCGAACCTGTCATTGACATTGGTGCCGGTAAGCAAGTCGTCGCCATCGGTTCCGGCAATGTCGAATCCGCGAGCTATCAGTTGGCTGTAGGTCAGGCTCGTGCCATCGTCGAACTGGAAACTGTCGATGGTGTGAAGACCTAGTGCGTCGCTGAAATCAAAATCGCCCAGATGAATCGCATCGCCGCTGTCGCCAACGCGAATTAAAATAGACCCTTGCCCAAGCGTCAGCATATCCGGGGTAACGCCGGCGCCGAACCGCAGAATATTCGCTCCTTCGTCGTCCTGAATTCGATCGACACCGTCACCCGGATTGAACACGTAGGTATCGTTGCCCGCGCCGCCGGCCAGAAAGTCGTCGCCGACCCCGCCATTCAACACATCATCGGCATCGCCGCCAACAAGCGCATCGTCTCCGGCGTTGCCCACGAGGCTGTTCATGACGCCGTCTATCCCAAGCAGAACATCATTACCCGGTGCGCCGCTGACAGGCTCGGCGCTGGCCGCCATGGCGGATAGCGCGGCGACGTCCCACACCGTGCCATTCTGAAAGAGTATTTGCTCGATCCTGTCCGCATCGCTGACAAACCAGTCGAGCAGAACGATCCTATCCTGATTACCATTCAGGCTCAGATAGAGGTTTGACTCATCCCGGGTAACAGCGACTTCCGAGGGCAGAATCTCGTTACGGTGTGACGACGACGTGCCCACCCGGCCGAGATCGCCAAAAACCAGCCGATCGATATTCCCTGGGGCGTCATCGTGGTCGTGGATCGTGATGTTCCGTATGTGACCTTTGGTAACATCATAGGTATCGTCACCCGTTCCCCCATCGAGGAACGCATCTCCAAATGCGCTTAAACTATCATTCCCGGGACCACCCGAAAGGGTATCGAATCCATTGACCGATCGGTTGGAAGAGCTCAGTACGTCGTCTCCCTCCCCGCCGTCCAGATAATTCGTAAATGCGGTCGAGCCACGCCCGGGATCCGTGTTCCGCAATTTGTCATTGCCGGCGCCTCCGAACAAGGCATCGTCGCCACTACCTGTATCGGCCAGATTATCGTCGCCGTCGCCGCCGGCCATGACATCGTTACCACCGTCATTATCGGTTAGCTGGTCGTTGCCATTTCCTCCGTCCAGATAATCGTCCCCCGGCTGCCCGAATAGATTCGCGTAAACGCCGAGGCGGAAATCAACCCTCTGAAAAGAACTGCCATTGTCCCCGGAAATCCGGTCATCTCCATTGCCGCCAAAGAGAATATCCGAACCGAAGCCGCCAAGTATCTGGTCATTCCCTCCGCCACCGTCGACAAAATCGTCATAAAGAGAGGACATGTTGGTCGTCGACGTAATTCCGAGGGCAAAGTTCAATGCGTCACTAAAACTGCCAAAGAACGGATAAGTGGAACCTTCACTCCCGCCATCATGACGGTAATTACCGAAATCGTAGGAAAATCTGAAATCATCGATGAAATTCGATTGATCGCCGCCAAAGATATGCGCTATAACCATGTCGCCAAAAATAGTGTCGGCCAGGCCGCCGCCAAGTATGATGTCCGCCCCCGGTCCCCCAACCGCTTCCACCGTCCCGTCCTGGCCCCAAACGATCACGTCGTTACCGGCGTTGCCGTGAAACGATCCGCCATCGATTCCGGGGGCCAGCGTCTCCTCTACCAGGAGATCGTCACCGTTCTCGCCGATGATGATGCTGGCTTCGCCGCGGCCTGTAATATGATCATTCCCGGCGCTTCCAAACATTCCATCGACATCGGTGAACAAGGTCCGCCCGGCAGGCTGAATTCCCGGTAACGCACTCGCATCGTTCAAGCGAATGCCAAGGTCGTCGTTCCTGAAATTCTCGATGCGGATATTTCTATTGACAACCAGCGTACCACCGGCGGCAAGATCCCCCTGAAACTCGTAACGAAAACGCTTGTCGCTGTTGATGTAATCCCCCGCTGCGAGCCGCATGCCGCCCGTCAGCACCGAGCCGTCAACAGTAATCCTGCCTCGCCCGTCGGAATCGACGATCGTGTCGAAGCCATCACCGTTCGCGTAGACGTAGGTATCGAACCCGGCGCCACCCTCGAGGTAATCACTGCCGCCATTACCGATGAGCGTATCGTCACCGCCGCCGCCGTAGAGTCGGTCGCCTTTGCCAGAAATATTGACATTGGTCCCGGTTATTGTTTCGCCTGCATCCGTTCCAAACGTGATTTCGAATGGCGTTGCGCCTGTGGGATTATTACCGGCGCGCGCCCAACCGCCACGCACGAAAAGCGAAGTTCCCGAGACAAGATCGCGAAAGGTGTAGCTCTCCATCACCGAGCGGACGTTGTTGTCTATCGTGCCGGTCTTGTCCGCTTGATTGGCTTTGAGGACCCATCCCAACATCGCCGAGCGATCGGCAAGCCAGGCCTCGCTAAGCGTGCCTTGCCTCGTCTCAGGGTCGAATAAGTCCAGCTCTCCCGAGGTATTTTGCTGGCTGTAGTCAATGCTAACCACGGCGAATGAATTGAGTTCCGTAAGAGCGTAGCGATAGCCAATGTCGGATGTCGCGAGCGCTGCCAGTTCTGCGGATGTCTTGCCGGAAAGGGAAACGATCTGCCCGCGCAAAGCCGGGGTTTCTTCCACCCGTTCTCGAAGCGCCGCAAGATTGGCGTGATAGTCGACACGGCTCGCTGCGGCATCCGGCGCGTCGCCGACCCGGGTCGGTGCGCTGCCGGTAATACCGCAAAGCCGGCGCAAGGCATCCAACACGGTCTCCAGCGAAGCAGGCGCATCGGCCGAACCGGCGTTCAGTATCCGGGTTGCATCGGCGAGAGACAATTGCCCGTCGACTGTACCCATCACGTCAAACAACGCCAGCGCATCGGTCAGCTTGTACATTCGATGGTCGGAAGTTCCTGCTCCTGTTTCATTGAATACCGCCACCCGCTGACCGTGCTGTCGCGTCAACGCAGCGTTCGTCGCGATATTCACCCCGTGTGCCGCGAAAATATTTGTTTGCCGGGATTCGCTGGGATATGCAGTTGCAGCCATCCCCAGACTGCGCTCTATCATGCCGAAAATACTGTTGGCGCTGCGCCGAAACCCGGCGCCGTTGTAGGTAAAGCTCAGGGTACGGCTATCCCCGAACAGCCGCGCAAACGCCGTCGTCAGATGCCCGCCAAGGCTGTGGCCGTTGACAACAAAGTCCGGCGAGCCGGCCATTTCTCCAGTCCCTGTTGCCAAATGCGTATCAAATACGAGTTGCCCGTTGACTCTGCGCCAGGTGTCGTCCAATTGAACCGCTTGGGAACCTTCCGGCGCGCTCGCGCGCAAATACCAGTTCACCATGGTCTTGACTTGCCGATATGCAATGCCCTGACCAAGGAAGATGTCCGCGTCTGCGACCCAGTCCGCACCAAATTCCTCGGTGCCTCGGAATGATATGTATCTTTGCGCGCTGGAGCGGTCCTCGAACACCGTGACCGAGAAACCCGATGCGGAGTCGGTCACTTGCTTCACAACCGAGAAATGCTGGCCTACGTACTCTGCCAACTCGCCAGTCAGCTCTGGAGTAAGCTTGCGAGTGAAAACATCGTCCCTATCGCCCTGCAAAAGCCCCTCTACATAACTGGCTTCTGCCAACAGAGCATTGACAAATGCATCGTGAATCGGATTATTCATTTTTCACCACCTGCATTCTTGCTATAGGGTAGAAGTACCTGTTCGATTCGGCCGTCCCTTAACAACCGCGGAAAGCATTGCGCAGGCATTAACGCGGCCCTTTCCAAAAACATTCTGCTCAGCCATCCGCCGCGTGAACCATAAATTCTGAATCCTGCTAATGGACGTCCCGTCTTTACCTCGTATATTCTTGTTTCCCAATACTGAATTGGAATCGCGGCGGAAACTTCTGTACCGAAACCAGTGCCGTCATCCCACCGGATGAGTGATTTCCTAATGTCTGCCAGCCGGTTCCGCTCCTCGAGACGCCGTGACATGTTGGTCATCTTCCATTTTCCGTCGGCCGTATAGAATTCCTCGCCTACCGGAATCGTCCCGTAGATCTTCACCTCCTCGGCTTCCTTACAGTAGCGTTCGTATTGGTACTTGCCGATCAGTTCGTCGGTAACCGGCGCGACAAAAAGCAGCGGCGCTACCGCTAGAATCACAAGCGCCTTGCGCCATGCCTGCTTGACCAGCCGCGCCGCTCGCCATGCGATCCACAGGCTCAAGGCGAACCAGACTGCAATGCTCGCAAAACCCAAAACTCCGATCATGCGGACCTCGTCGCGATATCCCGATTGTCATGCCGAGACTGCGGTGCTCCGTCACCCGCGTACCCAGGTTGCGGACCGTTAAGCTGGATTACTTCGTCCACCTCGAGGCCGGGCGGAAGCTGGTGCGAAATAAACAGCAACGTCACCTTCCCCTTGAGTTGATTGACGGTACGCGCGAAGAGTTCTGCTGTTTCGCCATCGAGGCTTGCCGTCGCCTCATCAAAAATCAATATCTTCGGCCGCTTGAGCAAAGCGCGTGCAATCGCGATACGCTGCTTCTGCCCACCGGAAAGCCCTGCTCCGTGTTCTCCGATCAGCGTCTTGTATCCTTCGGGCAAGCTCTCTATGGTTGCGTGTATCCCGGCGAGCTTGCAGGCAATGATTGCATCGGCGAAACCTGCGTGTGGGTGGGCGATGATAAGGTTGTCGTAAATCGTGCCGCTGAACAGAAAGGTTTCCTGCGGCACCACGCCGAAGTATTGCCGCAACTCATTGGCCGAGAGATAACGGATATCGCGCCCGTCAATCAGGATCCCGCCATCGGTCGGCTGATAGAAGCCCTGCAGCAGCCTGGCCAGCGTGCTTTTGCCGCAACCCGACGGCCCCATCAGCGCAACGCACTGCCCTGGTTCGATCGCAAGGTTGAGGTCACGGTAGAGATACGGCAGGTTTTCGCCGTAACGGAACGACAGGCCCTTGATCTCGATTCTGCCCTTCCCGGCGGTTTCCCTTGCCGGCGTCAGCGCGTACGGTTCGGCCGGCGCGTTCATGACATCGCCCAGGCGCTTGACGGCGATCGAGGCCTGCTGGAACTCCTGCCACAGCCCGGCCATGCGCAACGCCGGCCCCGACAGGCGGCTCGCGAACATCTGGAACGCGACCAGCATGCCGATCGTCATGCCCATGCTGTTCATCACCATCCACGCGCCGACGCAAAGAATGGCGAGCGTCAGCAGTTGCTCGAGGGCGTTGGCGGCGACGTTGTAGCTGTTGGCAAGCTGGCGGGTGTTGAAGCCCGCTGTAAGATAACTCGACAGGTATTCACCGAAGCGCGATCCAAGCTGTGGCTCCATCTGCAGCGATTTGACGGTGTCCATGGCGGAGACGTATTCGGTCAGGAACGCCTGGTTGCGCGCGCCGAGCAGGAACTGGCGGTTGAGGCGCTCGCGCAGGAGCGGCGTGATCGCGAAACTCAGCGCGGCGATCGCAACGAGGACCGCAAGCGTGATCAGCGTCAGTGTGACGCTGTAGTAGAACATGATCGCAAGAAAGATCAGCAGGAACGGCACATCCAGCATCAGCGTCACCGCGGCGCCGCTGATGAATTCGCGGATGGTCTCGACGCCGTGGATGCGCGCGACCAGCGTGCCGGTCGGCCGGTGCTCGAAGTAGCGCGGCGGCAGCCTGAACAGATGCTCGAACACGTGGCTGCCGAGCACGGCGTCGATGCGGTTGCCGGTGTGCAGCACCAGGTATTGCCGCACCCACGTCATGGCGGCGGTAAAAGCCATGAATACGAAAAGCGCGATGCCGATGACGACCAGTGTGTTGACGGTGTGATGAACGATCACCTTGTCGATCACGATCTGGGTAAAGACCGGCGTGGCGAGCGCCATCAACTGGATCGCGAACGAAGCCAGCAGCACATCGCGCCAGATCCGCTTGTGTTTGAGCAGTTCCGGGATGAACCATTTGAAGCCGAATGCGGGTTTTTCACGCAGCACAGGATCAGCGTCCAAAGCCACTTTCGCGGCGGGCGCGAACAGCAGCATCTGTCCCGTGTATCGAGCTTCGAATTCCGCCAGCGATTTGGTGAGCGGGTTCTGGCCATTTTGATCGAACAGCAGCACGCGTGCGCCGTCGGCCTTGACGACCAGCGCGAGGCGGTGGAAGTTGTTGGGCGATGGAATGCCGGCGGGGGCGTGGGGATTCGTTTCGGACGAGTTGGAAGAGGTATCCGCGCCAGTGGCGGCGCATGAATCCGGCTTGAGGACCGCGAGACCAGGCAGCGGCAACCGCGCAAGTTCGGATGCAGCGGCATTCCGCAGTCCGGCCTTGAAGCCAAGCGCTTGCGCCGCGTGTAAAAGCGAGACGACTGAATACGGCGGCGGAACCTGCTGCAGCACCAGATCGGAGGCGAACGGGATGCGGTGCAAATGGCACATCCCCTGGAGCCCCCAGGCAAAGGTATCGGCCGCGAATAGCGAATTGCTATCCAACGCGTTCTCCCCCGCGCTACCGCCGAAGCTGTTGTTATTGGCGGCTGCTTCGAATTTCAACGGCCCCTGAAGCCCGGAAGCCTCCCCGGTAATTCCCGCTCCGCCGCCTGTTTTGTGATTTAATCCAACTGCTTCACAATATGCAAATCGGTTATTTTATTGGATTTTAACTCTTACCCTGTCGTATCATAAGGTTATGATGTTCGACGCCGATTCGGCCGCAAGATTTTTTTCAATCGGCACGGGGGCAAACTGATGCAGCCGGATCAGCGGCTCACGCCTTTCGCGTCAACCGTATCGTCCGCGAGGGAACAGCGCCACGCTGACCCGAGCGGGAATTCAACCTGAGGGAGGAACGGGGACATGGATACGAAGCAAAATATGCCGGATGCGGGCGAGGCACACGGCTATCGGCAGTTGATCGATATCGGCATCGCGCTGTCGGCCGAGCGCGATCCCGAGCGGCTCACGGAGCGGATCCTGCTGGAAGCGAAAGCCTTTACCAACGCCGATGCCGGAACGCTCTACCTCAAGAGCGAAGACAAGGAACTCACTTTTCAGATCGTGCGCAACGATACGCTCAAGATTGCCATGGGCGGCACCACCGGCGTGGCCATCAATTTCCCGCCGGTTCCGCTGTTTGGCGAGACCGGCGCGCCCAACATGCATAACGTCGCGTCGTGCAGCGCCAATACCGGCCAGGCGATCAATATCGCGGACGCCTACGCTTCCGACCGCTTCGATTTCTCCGGCACCAAACGGTTCGACGCCTCCACGGGATATCGATCGCAATCCTGCCTGACGGTGCCGCTGAAGAACCATCACGATGAAGTGATCGGCGTGCTGCAGCTCATCAACGCCAAGGACCGGACCGGGGGCGTGGTGCCGTTCGAGGACGCGATCCTGCCGCTGGTCAACGCGCTCGCCTCGCAGGCCGCGGTTTCGATCGAAAACCATATGCTGATGGGGGAGCTGAAGCATCTGCTTGATTCCTTTATCTCGGTGATAGCCACGGCGATCGACACCAAATCGCCCTACACCGGCGCTCATTGCCAACGCGTGCCCGAGCTCACCAAGATGCTGGCCCGCGCGGCCTGCGACGCGAAAGACGGTCCGTTCAAGGATTTCAACCTCACTCAAGACGAATGGTACGAACTGCACGTTGCATGCTGGCTGCACGATTGCGGCAAGGTGACGACGCCGGAATACATCGTGGACAAGGCGACCAAGCTCGAAGCCATCTACAACCGGATTCATGAGGTGCGAATGCGCTTCGAAGTGCTCAAGCGCGACGCCGAAATCGAGTATTTGAAACGCCGTCTCGCAGGCGGCGACGAGGCGCCGCTCAGGGCGGCCTACGAGGCTCAGCTCGCGGCGCTTGACGAAGAATTTGCGTTCGTCGGCGAATGCAATGCAGGCGGTGAGTTCATGGCCCCCGCGAAGATCGAGCGTCTCAAGAAAATCGCCGAGCGCACCTGGACCCGCACGCTCTCCGAGCGCATCGGCATTTCCTACGCCGAAAAGAAGCGCGCGGAGCGCAGGCCCGAAAAGCCGCTGCCGGTCGAGGAGAAACTCCTGGAGGATCGCGAAGATCACATCAGCGAACGCGAAGGCCTGCACCTCACGCCGCCCGGCAATCAATGGGGTTTCAATATGAAGGAGCCCAGCCGGGAATTCAATTTGGGAGAAATCTACAACCTCTCGATCGGCCGCGGCACGCTGACCGAGGAGGACCGCTTCAAGATCAACGAACACATGCTTAACACCATCATCATGCTCGAAACGCTGCCATTCCCGCGTCATCTGCGGCGGGTGCCTGAATACGCGGGCGGCCACCACGAGAAGATGGACGGCACCGGCTACCCGCGCGGTCTCAAGAAAGAACAGATGTCGGTCCCCGCCCGGATCATGGCCATCGCCGACATTTTCGAGGCGCTGACCGCGGCCGACCGGCCCTACAAGCCGCCGAAGTCGCTCTCGGAATCAATCAAAATCATGCGCTTCATGGTAAAGGATAATCACATCGATCCCGAGCTGTTCCGGTTGTTCCTCGAATCCGGCGTCTACCGCGAATATGCCAAGCAGTTCCTGAATCCCGGGCAGATAGACGAAGTTGATATCGCGTTTTGAGCCGCGCGACCAGAAGAGTCCCGGTTCACGGCTAGCAACGGATTAAGGGCGGTATTGCGGCAGCTACGCAGCGTTTGAAGCACGGCAAGTGATACCCGCGACGCGCCCCACGCGGCAGCGCCGGTATACCGCCAAAAAGGTCAGTGTTTTGGGATGCCCGCCGCAGCGCGCGCAGCCTGCGCGCGCTGCTTCAGCGATGGCATCTTCAGACTCTGGTCGTACATGCGGCGCGCTTCCGGATCCGAAAGTGTGCGAAACGCGTTGTGCACGGCAACGTATTGCGCGCGAACCTCGGCGCTGTCCTGATTTGCGGCATGGTTCGGATCGAATTTGGCGGCAAGCCGGTAGAATGCCTGCTGGAGAGCCTTTTCGCTGGCGTGCGGCGTGACGCCAAGCCGCTCATACAAAGTCATTTCTGTTCCCCCTGAACAGGTTACTCTGTGTGACTAAGGTTTCGTGTGATATTAGAATCCTTTTAGTGAGATTATGCAATTCCTTCAATTAACAGGTGTTTTTTAAGGCCTTGATTTACCTGTATTGTTCTTTCAAGCTCGAAATATCCTGAAAAATCAACCCCGCGCGCGGTAAACCAGCCACCGTAATTGGCAGATCGCTTAATCGGCAAATGAACCTTACCTGGCAGCAATACCTGCGCAACCACTGCGTAACAGCGGGCGATGCGGCAGCAGTCGATTTGCGCGACAACAGCGTCGAATTCGAAGCGGCAAAATCGGAAACGATACTTGCCGAGCTTTCCCATTTCGGCCTGATCCGGTTCGCCGGCAAGGATGCCCAGTCGTTTCTCAATGGCCAGTTAAGCTGCGACGTCAACCGCCTCGAACCGTTGCGAGCCCAATACGGCAGCTACAGCACACCCCAGGGCAGAATGCTCGCGAGTTTCCTGCTATGGCGCGACCTTGATGGATATTGCATGCAATTGCCGCGTAGCCTGCGCGCATCGGTACAGAAGCGGATTTCGCAGTACATCCTGCGTGCCAAACTCAATGCGACCGACGCGAGCGACAAATATGTTCTGATGGGAGTGGCCGGCGCGGATGCTCGCGCCATTCTCGAACCGCTGTTCCCCGAGATGCCCTCCATACCGCTGGCAATGGCGACCGCACAGGGTTCGAGTCTGATGCAACTCGGCGTCGATCGCTATCAGATCATCGCTTTGCCCGCACACGCGCAGCGATTGCGGGACGCCATCAACAGGCTCGCGACGCCTGTCGCAGCCACGGTCTGGGATTGGTTCGATATCAGGGCAGGCGTTCCGTTCATCACGCCGGCGACCCAGGAGCAAGTGGTGCCGCAAATGGCGAATCTGGATTTGATCGGCGGGGTGAGTTTCGGCAAGGGGTGCTATCCCGGTCAGGAAATCGTCGCACGCATGCATTACCTGGGCCGGCTCAAACAGCGCATGTATCTCGCAAATATCATTTCAAACGATGCACCGCAAGCCGGAGACAAACTGTACAGCACCGACATGGGTGAACAGGCAGGCGGAATAATCCTGGGCTCGGCGCCCTCCCCTGACGGCGGCTTTGACGTGCTGGCGGTGCTCCGCATCGAAAGTGTCAAGCTGGGAGGGGTTCGCTGGAAATCTCCCGGCGGACCGCAGCTCAGGTTCGGCGAATTGCCGTATCGACTCGATGACCCGAAAAGCTGACGCCCGCGCGATTCCGTGTCCTGCTCCTACTACATCTATTACCGCATCGACCCGGCGCAGTCGAAGACTGCGGGCGTGCGGATCCGGCAATTGCTGGGCGCGGTCAGGAGCACCACCGGAATCCCCGGCAGGCTGATGAAAAAGCACGGCGAACCCGCGTTCTGGATGGAGGTTTATGAAAATGTCTCCGACAGTGCTCAATTCGAATGGGAACTCGCCGATGCGGCAGCCCGGCTCAGGGTTCTGGATTTCGTGCTCCCCGGAACGCAGCGGCATGTGGAGTGCTTCGAATGTGCCTGATGCTGCTGGCGCACAAAGCACATCGGGATTATCCGCTGGTGCTGGCTGCGAACCGCGATGAAGCCTACATCCGCCCCACAGCCGCCGCGGCGTTCTGGGACGATCAACCACAGGTGTATGGTGGGCGCGATCTCGAGCAAGGCGGCACCTGGCTTGGGATCACGCGCAGCGGCAGGATCGCGGCGGTCACCAACTTTCGCGACGGCTTCGCGGCAAAAAACGCCGCCCGCTCGCGCGGCGAGCTGGTCAGCAATTTTCTGCGCGGCAGCGAGCCGCCAACCGATTACATGGAGCATGTCGCTCGCGATGCGCGGCTCTATAACGGGTTCAATCTGATTGCGGGCGGCCTCGATGAATTGCATTACTTCTCAAATCGCGGCGGCCGCGCAACCGCTATCGCACCGGGCATCCACGGCCTGAGCAATCATCTGCTCGACACACCGTGGCCCAAAGTCGAGCGGGGAAAAAGAATCCTCGCCGGCTTGCTGGGGCATGACATGCAGGCGCTGATCGACGGGCTATTCGCGCTGCTCGCGGATCGCACGATAGCCTCCGACGGCATGCTTCCCGATACCGGCGTTGGATTGCCCCGCGAGCGCGAGCTGTCTCCCGCCTTTATCATTTCGCCGACCTACGGCACCTGCTCGTCAAGCGTGGTCCTTATCGACAACCGCGGGCAAGTAATATTCATCGAGCGCAGCTTCGGCGCACGCGGCGATTCGGGCCAATCCGTTACCGCGCGCTTCGCGCTGGCGTCGGCTCCAACACCGGCTCCAGCTTAGCAAAAGCCATCCCATGCAAAGCCTGTGGAACGAAGAGGAAGCTGCCCGCCATAAAGGCGACCTTGCGCAACGCGTCTATACTTCGCGCCTGCTTGGCCGCGACAAGTCGCTGGTGCTGCACGGTGGCGGCAACACCTCGGTCAAGATCCTTGAGCGCAATCTGCTGGGCGACGACGAGGCCGTACTCTACGTCAAAGGCAGCGGTTGGGATCTTGAGTACATTGAGGAAGCCGGGTTCTCGCCGGTGCGGCTGGAGCACCTGCTCAAGCTCGCGCAACTTAAGACCTTGAGCGACCCGCAAATGGTCAACGAGCTCGCCACACACATGACGCGCGCGGGGGCGCCGGCACCATCGGTCGAAACCTTGCTGCATGCGCTGTTGCCGCACAAATACGTCGATCATACTCACCCCGATGCGGTGCTGGCGGTGGCCAATACCGCCAACAGTGAGCGGCGCATTGCGGATATCTTCGGCGACACCGTCGTCATCATTCCTTACATCATGCCCGGCTTCAGTCTCGCGCAAGCGTGCGCTGAATCTTTCTCGCGGCAGGCCGGGAAAAACACCATCGGCATGGTGCTGATGCGACACGGCGTCTTCTCGTTCGGTGCGACAGCCAGGGAATCCTACGAACGCATGATACGTCTGGTCGATCTCTCCGAGCGCTATCTCGCACAGCATGACGCGTGGAATCTCCGGCACGCGGCGACCAGCGTCCCGCCGCCGGCGCAACGCATCGAAATCGCCGGCCTGCGGCGCGATATCTCGCATTGCGCCGGCAATCCAATGATAATGGCAACCTGGCAGGATGCGCGCACGGCGTCATTCGTGCTGCGCGCCGATCTCGCGACCCTATCCCAACAAGGCCCCGTCACGCCCGACCACGTGATCCGTACCCGGCGCGTTCCCATGCTCGGACGCGATGTCGAGGCCTACTCCCGCGCCTACCGGGAGTATTTCGAGCAACACGCGCAGAATCCCGGAGAACCCAAGACCATGCTGGATCCGGCGCCGCGCGTCGCACTCGACCCGGCGCTCGGCATGTGCGCCGCCGGACGCAAGGCCGAGGATGCGGTGATTGCCGCTGAACTCTATTCGCATACCATGGATGTGATCGAGCGCGCGACGATACTTGGCGGGTATCGGGCACTGCCGGCACGCGACATCTTTGACGTCGAATACTGGGATCTTGAGCAAGCCAAGCTGCGCAAAGCCGGCACGCCGCCGCTTTTTAGCGGAGAAATTGCGCTCGTCACCGGCGCGGCGTCAGGCATCGGCAAAGCCTGCGTGGAGTCGCTGCTGGCGCGCGGTGCCGCGGTTGTCGGGGTCGACCTCGACTCGCGCATCGAGTCGCTGCATCATCGCGCTGGTTACCTCGGCATCCGCTGCGATGTGACCTCTCTGGAAGCAATAGTCGGTGCGCTCGATGCAGCGGCGCGAGCTTACGGCGGGCTCGACATGTTAATACTCAATGCGGGCGTATTTCCGGGCGGCGCGGCGATTGCTGCGCTAGGCAACAACGCATGGCGGGAGGTCATGAACGTCAACCTGGATGCCAACCTGACGCTGCTGCGCGAATGCCACCCGCTGCTCAAGCTCGCGCCGCGCGGCGGCCGCGTGGTCGTGATCGGCACCAAAAATGTGCCCGCGCCGGGTCCCGGTGCGGCGGCGTATTCCGCATCCAAGGCTGCACTCACCCAGCTCGCGCGGGTCGCGGCGCTGGAATGGGGAGCGGACAATATCAGGATCAACATCGTGCATCCGCATGCAGTATTCGACACCGGCATCTGGAGCAACGAGGTGCTTGCGGCACGCGCAGCGCACTACGGAATGAGCGTTGAGCAATACCGTACAAACAACGTGCTGAAGACCAGCATCACCAGTCGCGACGTTGCGGAACTCGCAGCAGAAATGTGCGGACCCCTTTTTGCCAAAACCACCGGCGCCCAGGTGCCGATTGACGGCGGCAGTGAGCGCGTTATTTGATGTCTGTACCGAAAAGCACGGTCGAAACACTGCGCTGGCGCGACGGCCGGCTGGAAATGATCGACCAGCGGGCATTGCCGTCTGAATTGCATTATTTGCGATTTGACTCCGCAATGGCCGTTGCCGACGGCATCCGCAGCATGGTAGTGCGCGGTGCGCCCGCAATCGGCTGCGCCGCGGCGTACGGAATCGCGCTTGAGGGGCTGCGTCTGCGGCATACAACAGTATCTGAATTCAATGCCGGGCTTGAAGCCGGATTCGAAGCGCTGGCAGCAAGCCGCCCTACTGCCGTTAACCTTTTCTGGGCGCTTGCCCGCATGCGCGGAATTTGGCAGCGGGTCAGCGGCGACTCACCCGAACATATCGCGTCCCTGCTGCTTGCTGAGGCGCATGCCATTTACGCCGCCGATATCGAAGCCAACCGCCGCATGGGACAACATGGCGCCGCATTGATTCAGGATGGCGCGCGCGTGCTGACTCATTGCAATGCCGGTGCGCTGGCCACAGCCGGCCATGGCACCGCGCTCGGCGTGATTCGCTCGGCGATCGAGGCCGGCAAGAAAGTCAGTGTGGTGGCAAACGAAACGCGACCGTTCCTGCAGGGCGCGCGGCTAACCGCGTGGGAGCTGGCGCAGGACGGTATTCCCGTGACGCTGATCGCGGACAATGCGGCGGGATTCCTGATGAGCCGCGGTGAAATCGACGCGATCGTAGTTGGCGCCGATCGCATTGCCGCCAACGGTGATGTTGCCAATAAAATCGGCACCTACGCGGTTGCAGTGCTGGCGCAACGGCACTGCCTGCCGTTTTACGTGGCAGCACCGCTGTCAACCATCGATGCCGGTATTGCCAGCGGCGCGGATATCCCCATCGAAGAGCGTGACGCGGACGAGATCAGGGGCTACGGCACCATGCGCTGGGCGCCGCCGCGGATCGCCGTGCGTAACCCGGTGTTCGATATCACGCCGGCGGCACTGGTGACTGCACTCATCACGGAAAAAGGGGTGGTCGCAGCGCCCGATGCCGCCAAAATCAGACAACTGCTGAGCGCGGCGTAACGCAAACCAATAAATCAATCCCGATCACGGCGCCGCTGGCTGAAAAAAGCCGAAAGCAGAGCGCCGCATTCGCCCGCCAGCACGCCGGGCACAACGCTCGCGTGATGATTCAGCTTCGCTTCCGCGAACAAGTCAACCACGCTGCCGCAGGCCCCGGTTTTTGGGTCAGCTGCACCATAAACCACCCGACTCACCCTGGCGTGCATGATAGCGCCCGCGCACATCACGCAGGGTTCGAGCGTCACGTAAAGTTCGCAGCCGGCCAGTCGGTAATTGGCAATCATGGTCGCCGCCACACGCATCGCAATAATCTCGGCGTGCGCGGTGGGATCGTTCGCTGAAAGCGGCTTGTTATAGCCGCGCGCGATAATCCTGCCGTCCCTGACCACGACGGCGCCGACCGGCACTTCGCCGAGCGCCTCGGCCTGCCGCGCCAACGCCAGCGCTTCGCGCATGAAATGCTCGTCGGACATAAAACCGGAATGCAGCAGCTGGATTGATCGCGCAGGCCCGTCACGCCGAGCGGACGCAGTTCCGTCCTGCCCGTTTGGCTTCATAAAGCGCCGCGTCGGCCGCCTGGATCAGCTCGTCCATCGCCGTTGCCGGCGGCGCCGACGCCACCCCCGCGCTGAAGGTGCAGGCAAAGGTGTCATGCCCGCCGACATAACGGATCGACGCAAAGTGGCCACGCAGTACATCGACCACTTCGCCCCCGTTTCGCAACGCCGTATCCGGCATCAGCACCACGAATTCCTCTCCCCCATAACGACCCAGGAGATCGGACTTGCGCAGCCTGCGGCGCAGCAATTCCGCCACCGCCCGGATCACGCGGTCGCCGACCGGATGTCCATAGGCGTCGTTCACGCGCTTGAACCGGTCGATGTCGATCATCGCGAGCGTGAGCGTGCTGCGCGCCCGCCGGGAACGTTCCATTTCCGCTTCAAGCTGCAGCTTGAATGAAATGTGGTTGAGCAAACCGGTGAGGCTGTCCTGCCGGATCAGCGCAGCAATCTCCCGAAAGCGCTCGGCCCGAATGCTCACCGCGACGACCAGTTCGGTGTCCGGGATCGGCATCTGAAGAAAATCGTCCGCCCCTGTCCGCATCGCCGCGAGCTGGAGCTGGCGGACGGATTCCGTGGACAGGAACACGATCGGCACGCTTGCGAATTTCGAATCCTGCCGGATCACACGCGCCACTTCGACGCCGCTGCAGCCCGGCAGAATAAGGTCCATCAGGATGAGGTCGGGGCCGAATTCGGCGAGCGCCTCCAGCAGCTTCGAGGGTTCAGTGACGGTCATCACGTCCATGCCCGCACGGCCCAGCACCTCGGCGTAATATCCAGGGCGTTTCGTCGCGTTCTCAGCAATCAGCACACGGTGGGGCCTGGGCGCCCGGATTCGCGTAGCCAAATCCAGCTTCTCCGCGAGGACGCCAAAGTCGATCGGCTTGACGAGATAGGCGGCCGCGCCTGCGCGCGCCGCATTCAGGCGGCTCTCCCAATCCCAGCGCACCGAAATGACAACGTGCGGAATCGGTGCATGCGCCGGATCATGCACCCGCTGCATCAGGTTGGTACCGGCGAGGACGCCCTCCGGAAGTCCGACGTCCACTACGATAGCTGCGGGCGGGGGCCGAGTGTTTCGCAACGCCGCTTCGGCCGCGTTTGCGTTATGGAACACCTGCGCCTCCCAGCCGAAGCGATTCAATTGCTCCGCGATTTCCTGCGCCAGCAGCGGATCGTCCTCGATGACGAACAGCGGGCGGGGGGGCTCTTCCTCATGTAAATTGGCGCTCGTGGTGACACTGTCCGGAACAAAGGATTCCGACGGATCGTCGGCGTCGGGCTTTTCCGCCAGCGACCGCAATTGCACCACGCGACTCCCGATATCGGCATCCTGTTCCGCAGCGGGCTGGCCGTCGCACGCCGTCAGGAGTTCTGCCAGTTCGTGTGCTTTTTTGCCGAGCGTACCAAAACCGAACGAGCCCGCCGAACCCGCGATGGTGTGGACGAGGCGGCAGAACTCGCGCCACTTCGCAGTATCTCCGTAGTCGCGCCGAATGGCCTCCCAGCGGGCGTGGATTTCGGCTATCCGCTGCGGCAGCGCCGCGCCGTAGGCGCCGCGGAGCGCCTCGCGTTTGCTCCGTCTATCGGTATGTTCCGCATCATCCATCATATCGTTCCTCCGAAAAGAGCGCACGCTCCTGACCGGCTGTCGACAGCACAATCGGGACCGGGCCGCACCGCGGTCGATCAGCGTCTGTGGAGTGGTCAGCCCGGCGTACTGCGCCGGCTCCGGACGGTATCTGCTCTGCCCTTAACCCTACACCATTCACCCCTCACGCGCTACTCCCATTCGATGGTAGCCGGCGGCTTGCTGGATATATCGTAGACCACGCGGTTGACACCGCGCACTTCATTGATGATGCGGTTCGCGACCTTTGACAACAGGTTGTGCGGCAGCTCAGCCCAATGCGCGGTCATGAAGTCCTGCGTCTGCACCGCGCGCAGCGCGATGACGTGTTCGTAGGTGCGCCCGTCGCCCATCACGCCTACCGAGCGCACCGGCAGAAAAACCGCAAACGCCTGCGCGACTTTTTCGTACCAGCCCGATGCGCGCAACTCATCGATAAAAATCGCATCTGCGCGCCGCAACAGCTCGGCGTATTCGGCCTTGACTTCGCCAAGTATGCGAACCCCGAGCCCGGGCCCCGGGAACGGGTGGCGAAACACCAAGTCGCGCGACAGCCCGAGTTCCAACCCGAGCTCGCGCACCTCATCCTTGAACAACTCGCGCAACGGCTCGAGCAATTTGAGATGCAGCGTCTCCGGCAGTCCACCGACATTATGGTGCGACTTGATGTTATGCGCCTGCCTGGTCTTCGCGCCGGCGGACTCGATCACGTCGGGATAGATCGTGCCTTGTGCGAGCCATTTCACCTGCGGCAAACCGGCCGCTTCACGCTGGAATACCTCAACGAAAACGCGGCCGATGATCTTGCGCTTGTGCTCGGGGTCGGTAACACCGGCGAGTTCCCCGAGAAACTGCCGGTGCGCATCGACATGAATGACCTTGACGCCGAGGTTACTGGCAAATGCCTGCTTCACCTGCGCGGCTTCATTGAGCCGCAGTAGACCCGTATCGACAAACACGCAGATAAGCTGCGCGCCGATCGCGCGATGTAAGAGCGCCGCCGTTACTGCGGAATCGACGCCGCCCGACAACCCGAGCAGAACTTCCTCTTTCCCTACCTCGGAACGAATACGGCTGATCGCCTCCGCGGCGTAGGCGGGCATGCTCCAGTCACCCTCAAGACCGCAAATCTTGCGTATGAAGCGCTCAATGATCGCCTTGCCCTGCGGCGTATGGGTGACTTCCGGATGAAATTGCACACCGTAGAAACGGCGCGCCTCGTCGGCCATCGCCGCAATCGGCGTTATTGCATTGCCCGCGATCACTTTGAATCCCGACGGCACACCGGTCACCTTGTCGCCGTGGCTCATCCAGACGTCAAGCAGTCCGTGGCCTTCGGCGCTAGAGCGGTCCTGGATGTCCCTGAGCAGCGCGGAATGACCGCGCGCTCGTACTTCGGCATAGCCGAATTCCCGCACTTTGCCGCTTTCGACCGCGCCGCCAAGCTGCTCGGCCATGGTCTGCATGCCGTAGCAAATGCCAAGCACCGGCACGCCAAGATCGAATACCAGTTGCGGCGCTCGCGGCGTGTCGCTTTCGGTCACCGAGGATGGTCCGCCCGACAATATGATGCCGGCAGGCGCGAAGTCGCGTATGAACTTGTCCGAGACGTCGTACGAATGAAGCTCGCAATAAACGCTGGCCTCACGCACGCGGCGCGCTATCAACTGCGAATACTGCGCGCCGAAATCGAGAATGAGGATTTTCCGGTGCATCAAGAGCGAATGGTGAATCGTGAATGCTGAACGGAGTAATGCCCGCGAATGACGGCTTTTACCACTTGCTGTTTTCGCTCCGCCATTCACTCGATCCTGTAATTCGGCGCTTCCTTGGTGATTTGCACATCATGAACGTGCGATTCCCGCATGCCGGCGTGGGTGATCTCCACGAACTCCGCCTTGCTGCGCATCTCGTCGATGGATTTGGCGCCAACATAACCCATACTCGAGCGTAACCCGCCCATCAGCTGCTGAATCAGCGGCACCACGCCGCCCTTGTAGGGGACGCGGCCTTCCACGCCTTCCGGCACCAATTTTTCTGTTGCGGCCTCGGCATCCTGGAAATAGCGGTCAGCGGCGCCTAGCTTCATCGCGCCAAGCGAGCCCATGCCACGGTATGACTTATAGGAGCGCCCTTGATAAAGCTCGGTCTCGCCCGGCGCTTCCTCGGTCCCGGCAAACAACCCCCCGATCATTACCGAATAGGCGCCGGCCGCGAGCGCCTTCGCGATATCACCCGAAAAACGAATGCCCCCGTCGGCAATCAATGGCACGCCACTCCTGGCAAGCGCCTTGGCGACGTTGCGTACCGCAGTGATCTGCGGTACCCCCACCCCGGCAACGATCCGCGTCGTGCAAATCGATCCCGGCCCGATTCCAACCTTGACGGCATCGGCGCCATAGTCCACGAGCGCCTTCGCGGCATCGGCAGTCGCGATGTTGCCACCGATAAGCTGGGACTTCGGATAATTCCTCTTCATCCATTTGACGCGCGCGAGCACACCCTGCGCATGGCCGTGCGCGGTATCAACCACGATCACATCAACGCCGGCATCAATCAGCGCCTCGGCGCGCTCTTCGGTGCCTTCGCCGACCCCAATCGCCGCGCCGACGCGGAGGCGTCCAAGCCTGTCTTTGCTTGCCAGTGGATGCTCGGTGGACTTCAGGATGTCTTTCGCCGTGATCAGCCCACGCAGGTCGAAATTCTTGTTGATCACCAGCACGCGCTCGAGCCGGTGCTTGTGCATCAACGCCATGGCCTCTTCGCGGCTCGCGCCTTCACGCACCGTAACCAGTTTTGATCGCGGTGTCATGATGTTTCTGATTGGCTGACCAAGGTTGGTCTCGAAACGCAAATCGCGATTGGTAACGATGCCGACCACCCTGCCATCGGCGTCAACCACCGGCAAGCCGGAAATCCTGTGCTGATTCGTCAGAGCCAGCACGTCGCGCACTGTCATGTTCTGGGATATCGTGATTGGATCCTTGACTACGCCGCTTTCGAAACGCTTGACCTTGGCGACCTCGACGGCCTGCGCACGCGGTGTCATGTTCTTGTGAATGATGCCGATGCCGCCTTCCTGGGCGACCGCAATCGCCAGGCGCGCTCCGGTAACAGTGTCCATCGCCGCGGACACCAGTGGAATATTGAGGCTGATGGTGCGTGTCAGTTTCGATTTCAGTCCGACATCGCGAGGCAAAACTTTGGAGTGGGCGGGAATCAGCAGAACATCGTCGAAGGTTAGGGCTTTTTGCACCACGCGCATCTTGGTGATCCTTCGCAAAATCCTATTATACGCAAGCCGTCATCTGCCGCCAAGCAGACCTGCGGCTCAAACGCCGGCGACAATTGACGAAAGGCCCCGCACTCCTTAACTTTGAGCAGTTGTATACTTCACACATCACGCCGGATAGAGCGGCGTTGTAACGAGGATAACGCGAATATGAAGCAACTGCCGACTGTCTGTGCGGCGATGCTGGTGGCCGGTGTGGCTTACGGACAGGTATTGGAATGCGTGGACGCGAAAGGCAATCGGGAATTCGCCCAGATCTGTCCGCCCGGAACAGTCAAGGAAACCGTATTGATGAAAAACCGCCCCGGTGCCCCCAGCCCGGGGGCCCCAGCCGCCGGCCCGGCCGCGAAATCTCCTGCCGAGCGTGAGGCGGAATTCCGCAAACGTAATCTGGAACGTCAGGAAGCCGAAGCCAAGGAAGAAAAAGCGAAGGCGGGCGCCATCGAAACCGCGCGCCACTGCAGTAACGCGCGCTCACGGCTGAAGACCCTGCAGGACGGTATGCGTATATTGCGCGCCGACCCCAACACCGGCGAGCGCTCGTATTTGCCGGACCAGGATCGCCCAAGGGAAATCTCGGACGCTCAGCAAGCAGTTGACAGCTGGTGCAACAGATAGCCGGGGAATCCGCGCGACACCGCGCGCTTCAGGGTCGATTGGTGTTTCGTGATTTCGCCCGCCTGCGCCGCGCCTGCTTTGGATCCACGATGAGCGGACGATAGATCTCGACTCGATCGTGCTCGTGCAGCACGGTTGACTGCGGCACCGGTTTGCCGAATATTCCCACCGCCATCGTATCCCCGCAGGCGCCGGCATGTTCCGCTGCAAGGCCCGACCGGGCGAGAGCTTCCCCGGCAGTGGTCCCCACCGCCACTTTCAAAGTCACTATGATCTGTGTTTGTGGCAGCGCGTAGACCACTTCAACCTCGATCACGCTGCGTTTCGCGTCAGCCATGGCAATATCCGATGCGGCAGCAAGTGCACGCTGCGTTCAGGCGGCGCTAACTGTTACAATCCGCGAATGGAATCAACTATACCGCGACATGGCCATCGCTCAAAATAAAAAGGCCTTCCACGATTATTTCGTTGAGCAGAAATTCGAGGCGGGGATAGCGCTCGAGGGCTGGGAAGTAAAAGCCATTCGTGCCGGTCGCGTGCAACTCAAAGAAGCTTACGTGATCGTGCGCAATGGGGAGATATTCATGATCGGCTGCCATATCAGTGCGTTGCCGAGCGCATCGACTCATCTGCAGCCGGATCCGGTGCGCACACGAAAATTGCTGCTGCACGCCGAGGAAATAAGCCGTTTGATCGGCAGCGTCGAGCGCGCCGGTTATACCCTACTGCCGCTTGACATGCACTACATGCGCGGCCGCATCAAGCTCGAAATTGGACTCGCCAAAGGCAAGAAGCAGCACGACAAGCGCGAGGCGGACAAGGCGCGCGAATGGCAGCGCGAAAAACAGCGGCTGATGAAGGCGAGGGTCTAGCCGGCCCCGGGGTACCCTGCCGCGGTGCCTCGGAACAGAGGATGGGGTGGCTGATGGGGTTCGAACCCACGACAACCGGAATCACAATCCGGGACTCTACCAGCTGAGCTACAGCCACCATCGAAACCATACAGCACGCGCAATTATGGCGCGCCCGGCGGGACTCGAACCCACAACCCCCGGCTTAGAAGGCCGGTGCTCTATCCGATTGAGCTACGGGCACTTTATCGGGGAAAGCAACACAAATCGTGGTCGGGGTGGAGAGATTCGAACTCCCGACATCCTGGTCCCAAACCAGGCGCGCTACCAGGCTGCGCTACACCCCGGAAGGCGCGTAATATAACCCCAGCACCATGCAGGGTCAATGTAAAATGGTGGAAACGGATGCCCGGTGGAATTTCTTGCGCCAGTCTTGGATTTCTGCTATTAAAGCACATTTTTTAATCGGATAAAGTCTGATGGTTGCAGAACTGAACAAGCCTTTCCCGCCCTACAAGCCCAAGGGGCGGGAGGAATACATGCATCTCCGGCAGCGCGCCCATTTCAAGAAAATGCTCGAAGAAATGAAGCTCGGGCTGAGCCAGGACATCGACCGCACGGTCCACACCATGCAGGATGAAGCGACCATCTTCGCCGACCCCAACGACCGTGCGAGTCAGGAGTCGGACGTCTCGCTCGAATTGCGCAATCGCGACCGCGAAAGAAGGCTGATCAAGAAGATCGACGAGACAATCGCACGTATCGACGGTGGTGAATACGGTTATTGCGAGAGCTGCGGGGTAGAGATCGGCTTAAAGCGCCTCGAAGCGCGGCCAACTGCTACGCTGTGCATAGACTGCAAGACGCTCGATGAGCTCAGGGAGAAACAGATCGCAAAATAGATCGCGGCGTCGATCATGGAAAAAGGGCGGCCAGTGGCCGCCCTTTTTCTATTACGGCTACTGCCGCCGGTTATTGTACGGTCTGGGCTTCGGCCGCCGCTGCCTTCATGCTGAGGCGCAATCGTCCCTTGTCGTCCGCCTCGATTACCTTGACGCGCACCGACTGTCCTTCCTTGAGGTGGTCGGAAACGGCGTTAACGCGTTCATTCGCAATCTGCGAAATATGCAGCAGTCCGTCCTTGCCCGGCAGCACGCTGACTATTGCCCCAAAATCGAGCAGCTTGAGCACCGTGCCCTCGTAGATACGCCCAACCTCGACGTCTGCAGTGATTTCCTCGATGCGCTTCCTGGCCAGCTCGCCGCCCTCTGACGACACACACGCAATGGTCACACTGCCATCGTCCGCAATGTCGATCGAAGTTCCGGTTTCCTCGGTCAGCGCGCGGATCACCGCCCCCCCCTTGCCGATTACGTCCCGGATCTTCTCAGGCTTGATCTTGAAAGTGATCATGCGTGGTGCATAGGCCGAAAGCTCGGTACGCGCACTCTGCAACACATCTTTCATTTTGCCGAGTATATGCAAGCGGCCTTCGCGTGCCTGCACCAGTGCGGCATACATGATTTCCTTGGTGATGCCGGTGATCTTGATATCCATTTGCAACGCGGTGATACCCTGCTCGGTGCCGGCGACCTTGAAATCCATGTCGCCGAGATGATCCTCGTCGCCAAGGATGTCGGACAGCACGGCAAAGCGGTTGCCTTCCTTGATCAGCCCCATCGCGATACCGGCAACGTGCGCCTTAAGCGGAGCGCCCGCATCCATCAACGCCAGACAACCGCCGCACACCGACGCCATCGAACTCGAACCGTTCGATTCCGTAATTTCCGATACGACGCGCATCGAGTAGGCGAATTCTTCCGGTGTTGGCAGCACCGCCAGAAGGGCGCGCTTGGCGAGCCGGCCATGTCCGATTTCACGCCGCTTCGGCGTGCCGACACGACCGGTTTCGCCGGTCGCGTAAGGCGGCATGTTGTAATGCAGCATGAAGCGTTCTTTGTATTCGCCTTGCAGCGCATCGACCCTCTGCTCGTCGCGCGAGGTGCCGAGCGTGGCTACCACCAGCGCCTGAGTTTCGCCGCGCGTGAACAGCGCCGAGCCGTGTGCCCGCGGGAGTATTCCGGGACGTATCGTAATCGGGCGTATGGTGCGCGTGCTGCGGCCGTCGATGCGCGGTTCACCGTTCAAAATCTGCCCACGCACGATCTGTGATTCGAGATTTCCGAATTCGGCCTTGACGTGATTCGCATACGCCGAACCGGAATCAGGTTTTATCAATGCAGCAAGAACACGCTCGCGGATTTCATCGACACGTTCTGTGCGCGCCTGCTTCTGCTTGAGCCGATAAGCTTCGCGCAAATCGGTTTCGGCAAGCCGCACGACCTCATCGACCAACGCCTGATCCTTTGCCGGCGGTTCCCAGTTCCACATGGGGGTGTTGACTTCATCGGCAAGCTGGTTGATGAGATCGATGACTGGCCGCATCTGCTCGTGGCCAAACGCCACCGCACCGAGCATCACGTCCTCGGACAATTCGCGCGCCTCGGACTCGACCATCAGTACTGCCTGCGCGGTGCCGGCGATCACGAGATCGAGCTGTGACGATTTGAGCTCGGTTGCAGTCGGGGTTAGCACGTACTGACCGTCGATGTAACCCACACGCGATGCGCCGATCGGACCGTTGAACGGAATGCCTGAAATCGCCAATGCCGCCGAGGTACCGATCATCGCAGGAATGTCTGAATCGATCTCATTGTTCGACGACATGACGGTCGCGACCACCTGCACTTCATGGTAAAAACCGTCCGGAAACAACGGACGTATCGGACGATCAATCAGGCGACAGGTCAGAATTTCCTTTTCGGAAGGGCGGCCTTCGCGCCGGAAGAAACCGCCGGGAATCTTGCCTGCGGCATAGGTGCGTTCCTGGTAATCGACCGTAAGCGGCAGGAAATCCTTGTCAGGCTGAACCTGCTTGTTTCCAGTCACCGTTACCAGAACGACCGTGTCTTCCATATTCACTAGCACCGCGCCGTGCGCCTGACGCGCGATTTCTCCGGTTTCCAGCGTCAGCTTGTGACGCCCCCACATGATGGATTTCTTTAATGGAGTCAACGTGTTGTCCTTTATTTTTCGATCAGGCCACGAGCCGATGTGCGGGCCTGGAATATCAACTGACTACTGCTAAAAAAAAGCATGGCCGAACCAGCGCAAAGCCGGACCGGCCACCTTAACCCTTGAACCCGATCAACGGCAACCGCGGCATCACTTCCGCAGGCCAAGACGTTCGATCAATGCGCGGTATTTCTCGACATCAGAGCGCCGCAGGTAATCCAGCAGCTTGCGACGTTGACCCACCATGCGCAACAAGCCGCGTCTCGAATGGTGATCCTTGACATGGGTCTTGAAATGCTCGGTCAGCTCGCCTATACGCGCCGACAGCAGCGCTATCTGCACTTCCGGCGAGCCGGTATCGGATTGCTTGCGCTGATAATCCTTGACGATCTGCGCTTTCTGCGTGACGCTCGTTGTCATGACATGTTCCCACTCGCAAAGTTTGTGATTATAACCGGTTATAATCGATTTTCTCAAGCAATTTTAAAGGCTTGCAACGGTTGGCCCACGTCTCAAACAACCTCTGCAACAGGCATAGCAATCAGCCGCTTGGGCATCAGCCGCCCTCCCCGCTCGAGCTCGCCCACCCCGAGAAAGCGTCGATTCTGGTCGTAAAGCCGAACCATTCCGGTGCTTTCCTGACCCTCGGTTTGGCCTGCCTGTCCCGACAGTATGCAATGCATGAGGCCTGCTCCAAGCAGTAATTCCGGCAGTGTTGACAACAGGCTGTCAACGGGCCGCAACCAGGATGTCCGACAGGTCGCGGGCGTTGCCTCCAGCCGTTGCAGCGTAACTGCGCATTCCAGGTCGAATGCGCCTACCGACAGGCGCCGCAGTCCTGCAAGCGTCGCTCCACACCCAAGCGCTCGGCCGATGTCTTCCGCCAGCACACGGATATAAGTGCCCTTGCTGCAGCGCACGTTGATCCCGACCCGTACCCCGGAGAAGCCGCTCAGGGTGATGTCATGGATGGTAATGCTGCGCGGCTTGACCTCCACAGTCAATCCGGCACGCGCATAGACGTAAAGGGGCTTGCCATCGCGCTTTAGCGCGCTATACATCGGTGGCGTTTGCTCGATGGTTCCGATGAAGTTACGCAATACCGCAGCCAAGTTTTCACGAGTGACCGCGACATCCCGGCGTGAAGTCACCTCACCCTCGGTGTCCCCGGTAGTAGTCGTTACGCCCAGCAATATATCCGCAGCATACGTTTTATCGGCACCGAAGGCGGAGGTGGAAAATTTGGTGGCCTCGCCCAGACAAACCGGCAGTAGCCCGCTTGCAAGCGGGTCCAGCGTACCGACATGCCCGGCCTTGGCTGCCTGCAGCAGCCGCTTGACGCACTGAAGCGCGGCATTTGATGTCATTCCGGTTGGCTTGTCGAGCAGCAGCACGCCGTCAACCCGCAGCCGCGAAACCCGGGGCTGTTTCAAGTTTCCGCTCCCGGCAACATCATCCGCGTTTCTTCCCGGAACACCCGGTTGCACCGACTGCGTCGTCGATCAACCGCGATAGCCGCACACCCCGCTCCACCGATTCATCATAGGTGAAATGCAGCTGGGGAATGCCGCGCAGCTTGACGCGCCGGCCCAGCTCGTAACGCAAAAATCCGGCGGCGTGATTGAGGCCGGCGCTCGCCTCCGTGATCTGGTCGCCGGTGCCGGTCGTGGTGAAAAACACCTTGGCATGCGAGTAATCGGCGCTTACCTCGACGTCAGTCAATGTCACCATGCCGACGCGTGGATCCTTGATTTCGAGGCGGATCAGATTCGCGAGTTCACGCTGAATCTGCTCGGCCACGCGCAGCGTGCGGGAATAGTCGCGTGGCATGAAAGGTCAATCGTGAATGATGATTGCGGAATGTAGAGTGACCGGCCTATTGAAGCGCCGCACTCGTCACTTTGCGCTCTGTGCTGAATCTACAGTGACCGGGCGATCTCAACGACTTCGTAGACTTCGAGCTGGTCTCCGACCTTGATGTCATCGTAGCTCCTGATCGACAGGCCGCATTCCAATCCGGCCTTGACTTCCCTTGCGTCATCCTTGAAGCGCTTAAGAGAATCGAGCTCCCCGGTGTGCAGCACCACGTTCTCGCGCAACACACGAACCTTTGCGCCGCGACGCACCGTTCCCTCGGTAACCATGCAACCGGCAACCGTGCCGACTTTCGAGATCTTGTAAACCTCGCGCACTTCGATCAGCCCGAGTTGGCTTTCTTTCCGCTCCGGCGCCAACATGCCTGACAAGGCCGCCTTTACATCATCTACCGCTTCGTAAATGATATTGTAATAGCGAATGGTGATGCCACTGTTCTCAGCGAGTTTGCGCGCCATCGCATCCGCTCGCGCGTTGAAACCGATCACCGCCGCTTTCGACGCCAGCGCGAGATTGATGTCCGACTCGGTAATAGCGCCGACGGCACAATGGACAATGTTTACTCTGACTTCAGAGGTCGACAGCTTCTGCAGTGCGTGCGACAACGCCTCGAACGATCCCTGCACATCCGATTTTATTATCACCGAGAGCGACTTGACACCGGCCTCGCCCAGCTGCTCGAACATGTTTTCGAGCTTATTCAATTGCTGCTGTGCAAGTTTGACGTCGCGGAACTTCCCCTGCCGGAACAACGCGATTTCGCGCGCCTTGCGCTCATCACCAAGCACCATCACTTCCGAACCCGCGGCCGGAACATCCGATAGGCCCTGAATCTCGATTGGAATAGACGGCCCCGCACTGTCGACTGCCTTGCCGGTTTCATCCAGCATGGAACGCACCCGGCCAAACGCCGAACCCGCGAGCACGATGTCGCCGCGCTTGAGCGTTCCCGACTGCACCAGCACTGTCGCCACTGGACCGCGGCCCCTGTCGAGCTGGGCTTCGATGACTATGCCTCTGGCCGGCGCGTCTTTGGTCGCTTTTAACTCGAGCACTTCGGCCTGCAGTAAAACACCCTCCAGCAATTGCTCGATGCCCTCGCCAGTCTTGGCCGAAACCGGGACGAACATCGTATCGCCGCCCCATTCCTCCGGCACCACCTCCTGGCCGGCAAGATCCTGTTTGACCCGGTCAGGATTCGCGCCCGGCTTGTCGATCTTGTTTAGCGCGACCACCATCGGCACCTTGGCTGCCTTCGCGTGGTGAATCGCTTCGATCGTTTGCGGCATCACGCCGTCGTCAGCCGCCACCACCAGAATTACGAGGTCGGTGACTTTTGCGCCGCGCGCACGCATCGCGGTAAACGCCTCGTGACCGGGGGTATCAAGAAATGTAATCATGCCGCGCGGCGTTTGAACGTGATATGCGCCGATATGCTGGGTAATGCCGCCGGCTTCGCCGCTCGCCACCCGCGTGCGGCGTATGTGATCGAGTAGCGACGTCTTGCCGTGATCAACATGTCCCATAACGGTGACTACCGGCGCCCGCGGTTCGAGCTTTAGTTCCTCGCCTGGTCGCGCCGCCTCGGAAAGGTAGGCATCCGGCTCGTCGAGCTTGGCGCGAATCGGCTTGTGCCCCATTTCCTCGACCACGATCATCGCGGTGTCCTGATCGAGCACCTGGTTGATCGTAACCATGGTGCCGAGCTTCATCATGGCCTTGATGACTTCGGCTGCTTTGACCGACATTTTCTGCGCCAGCAGCGCTACGGTAATAGTCTCGGAGATGCTGACCTCGCGCACGATAGGTTCGGTGGGCGCAGCGAACGCATGCTGACCCTGTTCGCTTTCGTCCTTGTGCGCCGCGTGGCGATCCTTGCGTTGCCGCCAGCCGACACCGCCCGACATGTCACCGCGCGTCTTGATGCTGCGGCGTTTCATGGTTTCGTCCCGCCACACGACTTCCTTGACCGGTTTTTTGGCTTTTTTCTCGGTCTTCGGCTTGTCTCCGGGCTTGAGCGCCGGCTTATGCAGCGTGCCTGCGCTGAGCGCAGCAGCGTCCGGTTTTACCTCGGCTACAGTGGCTGGCAGGTTGGCTGCAGGCGCCTCTGAAGCCGCAACTTCAACGTCCGCCGCGTCCGCATCGGATTTCTTGCGCCGGCGCGTAGCCTTTTGCTCTACCTCCTTGCTTTGAAGCGCGATCAGCTCGGCCTGCCGTTTCGCCTCGGCTTCGCGTATCGCGACCTGCGCCGCGTCGACTACCGGCCCCGGCACCGCCTCGGCAACGGGGATCTCTGCGACAACATCGCGTTTTACCAGCACGCGCTTCTTGCGCACCTCCACCTGTATGGTGCGCGCCTTGCCAGTGCTATCGGCTTTCTTGATTTCGGTCGTTTGCTTCCGCGTCAGCGTAATCTTGTTCTTGGCTTCTCGTGCGCCGTGCGCCTCACGCAGATAGTTAAGCAGCTGGGTCTTGTCCTTTTCGGTCAGAACAGTATCGTCAGCAAGCTTCTTCTTTACACCCGCTGTTTGCAGCTGCTCGATCAATAGTTCGATCGGCAGGCCAAGCTCCTTTGCAAACTGAGTAACGTTGATCTGTGCCATGGCAGACTCCAGTTCCGATCACGCAAACCATGGCGCGCGAGCGGTCATGATCAGCTGTTTGGCCCGCTCCGCGTCGATACCGGTCATTTCGACCAGATCGTCCATCGCTAGATCGGCAAGATTTTCTTTTGTGACCACGCCTTTTTCTGCCAGCAGGCGCGCGGTCTGATTGTCCATTCCCTCGAGGGTCAGCAAGTCCTCGACATCATGCTCCAGTTTTTCCTCGGTTACTATCGCCTGCGTCAGCAGCGCATTGCGCGCACGGCTTCTGAGTTCGTTTACGGTATCGGCGTCAAAAGATTCGATTTCGAGCATCTCGCTGAGCGGCACATAGGCAATCTCCTCCAGGGTACCGAATCCTTCCTGCACCAGAATATCGGCCACTTCCTGGTCGACATCGAGCTTCTCAACGAACAGATTGCGGACGACTGCCGATTCCTCCTCGCTTTTTTTCTGTGATTCCTCGAGCGTCATCAAATCAAGTTTCCAGCCGGTCAATTCGCTTGCCAGCCGCACGTTCTGGCCGGTTCGCCCGATCGCCTGGGCCAGGTTTTCCTCGTCAACCACGATGTCCATGCTGTGCTTTTCTTCGTCGACGGTGATCTTGCTTACCTCGGCGGGTGCCAGCGCGTTGATCACGAACTGCGCCGGGTCCTCTGCCCACAGAATGATATCGACCCGTTCACCGCCGAGCTCGGAGGTCACCGCCTGCACGCGTGAACCCCGCATACCGACGCAGGTGCCGATGGGATCAACGCGAGTATCGTTGGATTTCACCGCAATTTTGGCGCGCAACCCGGGATCGCGTGCCGCCGCTTTGATTTCCAGCAAACCATCCTCAAGCTCCGGAACTTCCAACTCGAAAAGCTTGACCAAAAATTCCGGCGTGATACGCGACAAAATTATTTGCGGTCCCCGACTCGATCGGTCGACACTCCACAAACAGGCACGCACGCGATCGCCCGGGCGAAGATTTTCCTTCGCGATCATTTGATCGCGTGGCAGCAGGGCCTCGACGCGCCCGGATTCTATGATCGCGTTGCCGCGTTCCATGCGCTTGATAACGCCTGTGACCAGATGCTCTCCACGCGCCAGGAAATCTGTCAGGATCTGCTCGCGCTCGGCATCGCGGATTTTTTGTAGAATAACCTGCTTGGCGGTCTGTGCGCCGATGCGGCCGAACTCCATAGCGGGCAACGGCTCTTCGATAAATTGGTCGATCTGTATATCAACATTTTGTTTCTTCGCGTCCGAAAACATGATTTGGCGCCCGGGCGCCTCCAGCGCTTCGTCGGCAACCACCTGCCAGCGCCGGAATGACTTGAATTCTCCGCTGGTCGGATCGACCTCGACACGCACGTCCGCATCGTCCCGGTAGCGCTTCTTGGTCGCCGAGGCGAGGGCCAACTCAAGCGCGCCGATGACGATGTTCTTGTCGACGTTTTTCTCACGCGCCAAGGCGTCAACCAGTAGTAAAAGTTCCCGACTCATATTGGCCTCCTAAATATTTGGAACCAGGCGCGTTTTTTCGAGATTGCCCAGCTCGAAAGCCACCAGCTTGCCGTCCACTTCCAGTTCCAGTTTTCCGTCATTCAGCGCGCGCAATATGCCGACGAAATTCCGCTGCCCATCCAGTGCTATGCGCAATTTCACGCGCACTTTTTCCCCGGTGAATCGCACAAAATCTCGCTCCCTGCACAAGGCTCGGTCGAGCCCTGGCGACGAAACCTCGAGCCGGCCATAATTCACTCTCTCCACCTCCAGCACCCGCGACAGGTGCTGACTGACGCTCGCGCAATCGTCAACGTTGACGCCACCGGATGGCTTGTCGATGAATATCCGCAACAAAGCCCCCTTACCGGAGAGTTCCCACTCGACCAGCTCATAGCCAAGGCCGCTGACTGTAGTATCGAGTAGTTGCCCGCAATCCATGCAAATCCCTCGCTACAAACAAAAAATGGGCCTAAAGCCCATCTTGCAAACTGCGATCAATGGGCGGAAAACCCATTTTCGCGAGTCCGGCGGATTTTACCAAAATATTGCGGGATTTGAAAGTGGCGATGTAGCACGGCTTGACGCGAGGTCGGCGTGTAGTTCGATGACGAGACGGTCAGGGAAACCACCGCGGGGAGCTGCGAGAAAAAACAAAAGCCCCGGACTCGCTGGAGCCGGGGCTTTTTTGAGGGAGCCTAGCAGTGTCCTACTTTCGCGCAGGTAATCCGCACTATCATCGGCGCTGAGTCGTTTCACGGCCCTGTTCGGAATGGGAAGGAGTGGGTCCAACTCGCTATGGCTGCTAAGCAATTCGTGTGTCGGCATCCAGCTATCCGCGTTTCGCAGACGGCGAGTACCGACCAATACGGAAGAAGTAAAGCATGAATCTGATTGTTGCGCGTCAATGCCTGATAACCTTCAAGGTTATAGGATCAAGCCGCACGGGCAATTAGTACTGGTTAGCTAAGACCATTACTGATCGTACACACCCAGCCTATCAACGTCCTGGTCTCGGACGACCCTTTAGGGGGATCAAGTCCCCGGGAAGTCTCATCTTGAGGCGAGTTTCCCGCTTAGATGCTTTCAGCGGTTATCTCTTCCGCACATAGCTACCCGGCAATACGACTGGCGTCATAACCGGTACACCAGAGGTGCGTCCACTCCGGTCCTCTCGTACTAGGAGCAGCCCCCCTCAAACTTCCAACGCCCACGGCAGATAGGGACCAAACTGTCTCACGACGTTTTAAACCCAGCTCACGTACCACTTTAAATGGCGAACAGCCATACCCTTGGGACCGGCTACAGCCCCAGGATGTGATGAGCCGACATCGAGGT
>Ga0080064_1001489_pt1 | contig 46735 bp, 43 predicted proteins | sample Subgrocontami54m_FD_69260 | JGI IMG/M metagenome (GOLD analysis project Ga0080064, IMG submission 69260) | Subsurface groundwater microbial communities from S. Glens Falls, New York, USA - GMW46 contaminated, 5.4 m (SPADES assembly) (version 2) ...
GACCTGCGCCGGGGGGGCGTGGAGGGCCGCGTCCGCCGGGCGCGGCGCCCGGGGGGGGCCCCCCGGGGCTGGGGGGGCGGCGGGCGCGCCCGCGGGCGCCTGCGCCGGCCCACGGTACTCACCGCCGAAGGTCAGGAAGATCACGCGGAACATGTAGAAGGCCGTGAGGCCGACGGTCATGAGGGCGAGGACGAACAGGCCAGGCTGGGCCACCAACGCGGCCCCTAGGATCTCGTCCTTGCTCCAAAAGCCGCTCAGGGGCGGGATTCCCGCAAGAGACACCGCGGCGATTGTCATGGTGACCGCGGTTACGGGCAGGCGCTTGCGCAGGCCGCCCATCTCGAACATCTCGTTGGTGCCCACCGCGTGGATCACGCTGCCCGCGCCGAGAAAGAGCAGCGCCTTGAAGAAGGCGTGATTGAAGAGATGGAAGATTCCAGCCCCCATGGCGCCGAGGCCGATCGCCAGCATCATGTACCCGAGTTGGCTGACCGTGGAATACGCCAGCACGCGCTTGATGTCCGTAGCCACTAGCCCCATCGTCGCGGCGAAGAACGCCGTGAACGCGCCGATGACGGCCACGACTAGGAGCGCGGTAGGGGAGTGCTCCAGGATCGGGAAGATCCGCGCCATGAGGTAGACGCCCGCCGCCACCATCGTCGCGGCGTGGATGAGCGCGCTGACGGGCGTCGGACCTTCCATCGCGTCCGGTAGCCAGACGTGGAGGGGAAACTGTGCCGACTTTCCGACCGCCCCGCAGAAAACGAGCACCAGGCCGACGGTGAGAGCCGATGCGGGAATCGCACCTGCTGCCGCGCGCGCCGCGAGCTCGGTGAACTCGAGCGTGCCCGAATGCCAGTAGAGGAACAGAATTCCGAGCAGGAAGCCCACGTCGCCAACGCGCGTGACGAGGAACGCCTTCTTGGCTGCTGCGGCGGCCTCGGGACGATCGTGCCAGTGCCCGATCAAAAGATACGAGCAGAGCCCAACGAGCTCCCAGAAGATGTAGATGGCGAGCAGGTTGTTGGCGAGCACGAGTCCGAGCATCGACATGGTGAAGAGTGAGATGAAGGCGTAATAGCGCGAGAAGCCCTTGTCGCCCGCCATGTAGCCCAACGAGTAAATCTGAACGAGGAGGCTGACAGACGTCACCACGACCAGCATGATCGATGTGAGTGAGTCGACCTGGAAGCCGACGAAGAAGGTGCGGAGCACTGGCTGCCCGTTCTGTATCGAGGACGGGAACGGTAGCCAGTCAATGCTCTGGCTGAAGCGAACGCCGGCTAGGGTCTCCATGAAAACGCCAATCGAGAGCGCAAAGCTGATCGCTACGCCGATGATGCCGAGGCTAGCGCTAAGCTGGTGAGACCTACGAGCGCCGAAAGCTATGAGCAGAAACGCGGCAAGGGGACACAGGGGAATGACCCACGCGATGCTCGCCATCTAACCCCTTATCCCTGCAGCGTGTTCGCGGCGTCGACCTGAACTGTGTGTCGAAGCCGATAGAGTGAGATGACGATGGCGAGCCCCACAGCGGCCTCGGCAGCCGCGACGGTCATGATGAAGATGGCGAAGATCTGCCCGCTGAGCTGCGGCCCTTGTGCATGGCGTGCGAACGACACGAACGTGACCATGACGCCGTTCAGCATGACCTCGATGGACATCAAGATTGCGATGGCGTTGCGCTTCGTCAGCGCGCCAGCAAGGCCGATCGCGAACAGCGCGGCGCCGAAGACCAGCCCGTGCTGCATCGTGATGGGATAGAGCGGCGGCAGCGCTGGGGGCATCTGCTAATCCTCTCGCGCGATGACGATGGCGCCGATCATGGCCAGCAGCAACAGGACCGATGCGATCTCGAAGGGCAGGGCGTGCGTCGTCAAAAGCCCCACGCCTATCGTCTGGGTGGTGGGAACGTCGATCGGCGTCGCAGACGATCGCGGCCATGCGCTGGTTATGAGAACCCCAGCCGCGGCGACGAAGATCGCGACAGAAACGATGGTTCCCGCCATCGCTTGCCCCGTCCCGCCGATGTCTGGCAGCTCGACGTTCTGCGGCGTGAGCATGATGCCAAAGATGATCAGCACCATGATCGCTCCGACGTAGACGAGGACTTGGACTGCGGCCAGGAAGTCGGCGCCGAGAATCACGTAGGTGCCGGCCACGCTGCCGAGCGTGAGGGTGAGAAACAGCGCGCTGTGGAAGATCTTTTTCGCGACGATGAGGGCGATCGCCCCGGCAATTGCCGCCGCGGCTAACGTGTAGAAGACGCCGGCCACGATTGCGTCGATGGGAATGAGCATCAACCGGCCGCTGACCGGAGGGTGACCTCAACCGCCGTCGCGCCGACGGTGAGCAATGCAATCGGCAAAGCGACCTTCCACGCCACGTTCATGAGCTGGTCGTATCGGAGTCGCGGTAACGTGCTGCGGATCCAGACCATCACGAAGAAGACGGCGTAGGTTTTGATGAAGAACCAGACGAACGGTGGGAGCAGCGGGCCGGCCCCACCACCGAAGAAGAGCACTGTCGCCATTGCAGAGACGGCGAAAGAGTTCGCGTATTCCGCCAAGAAGAACAGGGCGAAGGCCATGCCGCTGTACTCGGTGTGGAAGCCCGCAACGATCTCCGACTCGGCTTCGGGTAGGTCGAAGGGCGAGCGGTTGACCTCCGCGATGCCGGCGACGAGGAAAAGGAGCAGCGCGATGGGCCCCACGGGCAGCCAGAAAACGAACCAGGCGCCGCTCTGGGCTTCCACGATATCTCCCAGCGAGAGGCTTCCCGCGAGAAGCACCGGCACGGCCAGGATGAGCACCATGGGAATCTCGTAGCTGATGAGCTGGGCGGCGGCTCGCATCCCGCCGAGCACGGAGTACTTGTTACCCGATGCCCAGCCCGCGGTCAGGATCCCGATGGTGGGTAGGGCGCCCATTCCCAGGAGGAAGAGGACGCCGACGTTGAGGTCGGTCACGGAGAGGCCCGGCCCCCATGGAATGAGCGACCAGACCATGAGAGACGGAACGAGGACGATCAGGGGCGCCAGGATGAACGGCACGCGGTCCGCCTGGTACGGGATGATGATCTCTTTTGCCAGCAGCTTGATGGCATCTGCCACGGACTGGAGGATCCCGGCGGGCCCGACGCGGTTCGGTCCGAGGCGCCCTTGCATGAAAGCGATGATTCGTCGCTCGGCCCATACCTGGCTCATCACGATGAGCGCTACGAGGGTCGTGACCATGGCGATCGAAAGAAGCGTGATGAGGATGATCGGGAGGGGATCCGGGAGGAACCCTAGGAGGCTGCCTACGATTTGGTGAAGGTAGAGAAATGGGTTGCAAATGGGATTGGTCGGCGGACACGCCAGTCCCGTCATCAAGCCCGATCCCGCGCGGAGTCTTCGTCGTCGGGGGCAAGCTGCCCGTCGACGCCGTGCCGTAGGTGGCGCATGAGCACGTAGTCCGGCTCGATGCTGAAATCCTTGCGCAGCGGGTGCCCAGGAAACAGATCCTCGGTGAGAATCCGGGTCATGTCCGGGTGGCCCAGAAAATGCACACCCATCATGTCGTAGACCTCGCGCTCTTGAAACTCGGCGCCTGGCCAGACGGTCGTCAGCGTGGGACAGGCGGCTGCAGATTCCTCCCGTGGCACGTCCGTCCGGAGAAAGACCCCGTGCGGGTGCTCCAGCGTGAAGGCGAGGTAGACGACCTGGATTCGGTCCGGGTAGTCGACGGCGGTCACCATGGACAGAAACCCGTATCCAAGCTGGTTACGTAGGGACAGTGCTACCTCTTGCAGGCGATCCGAGGGAACCAGTAGATCGATGTAGTTGTGGTGCGGCTCGGGGTTCGCCTCGATGCCTAATGTCTCGACCAAGCCAGCAACCCGAGAGACGGCGACGTCCAGAGGAGTCAGCGAACCGGTGGCCTGGTCCTCCATGCGGCTAACGCGCCCCGCCCTGGCTCTCGATCTTTTCCTGAAGTTTCATGATGCCCCAGATCAGCGCGTCTGGCCTTGGGGGACAGCCCGGCACGTGGACATCCACGGGGACAAAGTTGTCGATCCCTGGAACAGTGCTGTAGGAGCCCTGGAAAGGCCCCCCTGCAATGGTGCAAGTCCCCATGGCGATGACGTACTTGGGATCGGCCATCTGGTCGTAGATCCGCCGGACGGCCGGGGCCATCTTCGTCGTCACAGTCCCTGCTACGATCATCAAGTCTGCCTGGCGGGGCGACGGACGAAACACCTCTGCTCCGAAGCGAGAGAGATCGAACCGCGCGGTGCCAGCCGCCATCATCTCGATGGCGCAGCAGGCGAGGCCGAATGCGACGGGCCAGAGTGATGACTTGCGGGCCCATCTCACGACGCGGTCGACGGTCGTGATGATGACGTTCCCCTGGATCTCGAGGGGAATCGGCATTGTCGACTCGATCGTCAGTGGGGCTGAGCCCACACCGACGCGGGGCATGAAGTGCACCGGCTGGACGTTCCTAGCCCGCTCGGCGGACGGATCCTGGAGCCCGATCAGACGGGAGTCGATGTCTTGTTTATCTGCCATGCGTCATGCCCACTCTAGCGCCTTCTTGCGCCATGCATATGCGTAGCCGACCAGAAGGAGCCCGACAAAGATCGCCATTTCAATCAGCGCGTAGAGGCCCAACTGGCGATAGGCCACCGCCCAAGGGAAGAGAAAGACGGCCTCGACGTCGAAGATCACGAAGAGCAGCGCGTAGAGATAGAACTGATTCTTGAACTGGATGGTCGTTGGCCCGATGGTCTCGACGCCGCATTCGTACGGTGCGTTCTTCACCCGGTCAGGACGCCGCGGTACGAGAAGGGCTGAGATGATAAGGGGAAGCAGGCCAAAAGTCGTCGCGATCAGCGCCGCCAGAACGATGGGCCCAAAGGACGTCACCATCGACGTCTCCTCCATTGGCCTCCGGCCTTTTGAGTATAGCCACGCTCTCGATTTGCCAGCAAGGAAGCTCCCGGGTTCAAGGACATCGCTGAGGCTTGGTGCGGCGAAAACGAACTTGTCGCGTGACTGATACGGGGGAACCGTATGGAGCGTGGAATACTGGTCTAGAGGGCACCTTTGCCGAGCCTTGTTGGCGTAAAGGTGGGCTGTAGGGTAAGAATCATACGTAGGCAGCTCGAGGCTCGGCGACGGCGACGTACGCCCCAGCGCAAACTTCAAAGACGGAGGGATGAGGAATGTTGCGTAGCGGAACACTGCCCTTGCGATCGTTAATAGCGTTAGTGACGATCACTGCCCTCGCTATTCCGGTCGCGTCGGTGCTTGGCCAGTCGACCACGCTCATGTCGATCGATGCCCCACCGGCAGGAACCCAGTTGCAGAACGGGGTTCAGGTCGACATCGGCGGCTGGACGGTCGATACGGCTGTCAGCTCTGGCACCGGCATCGACCAGGTGAGGGTCTACCTCGACGGAACGATGGATGGTGGCGGTCGGTTCCTCGGCAACGCCACGTACGGCAAGCCTCGGCCGGACGTTGCGCAGTCATTGTTAAACCCTGCCTACGGGAACAGCGGCTTTGACCTACTGTGGACGCCATCGGGTCTCACGTCGGGCGACCACACCATCTACGTCTATGCCCACGCCACCAACGGCGACCGATGGTCATACAAGACCGTGACCGTCAGGGGGCCAGATGTCAGCCAAGCGCCAGCCCGGTCGAGAGAGTGGCGCGTTCCACCGTGGGCGCGTGGCTACGATGACATGAGCTCTGGATATGGCTACGACAGCATGTATGGTGGCCAGGGATACGGTTCCGACAGCATGTATGGCGGCATGAGGCTGCCCCCGCCTCCCCCACCGCCACCACCCCCGCAGATCATCATCGTGAATCCCGGTGGCGGCGTCGGGGCAGGCGTCGCGGCGCCGACGGTTGTAACCGTCGCCGCCGTGACCCAAACGACGGTCGCGCTAACGTGGGTTCCGGCGCCGGGGGCCGTGAGCTATCGGGTTCTGCAATCGGTTGGGAACGGCCCATTCACCATCGCCAATACGATCGCGCTGACCCAGAGCGCCGCCATCGTGACCGGGCTCACGCCCAACACCCTGTATCGATTCCAAGTCGTTGGCCTGGACGCGGCGGGGAACCAGGGTCTGGCATCAGCGATTGTTCAGACCGTGACGCCCCCGTGATCACCGCTAGGTAGTCACCAATAACAAGAGGCGAGGCCGAACCGGCCTCGCCTCTTGCTATCGGTCGGACGGAGGTCAGGCGGACGTCAGGCAGTCGCGGAAGATGTGGAAGTTCTCGAGCGCCCGGCCGGCGCCGATCGCGACCGCCGACAATGGGTCCTCGGCAACGTAGGCTGCCACGCCGATCTCGCGGGCAAAGAGCGTATCCAGATTCCGCACCAGCGAACCGCCACCAGTCATCAGCATTCCACGGTCCGCGATGTCTGCGGCTAGCTCTGGAGGTGTCTGCTCCAAGACCGCTTTGGCGTTGCCGACGATCATGCCGAGGGTCTCGGATATGGCCTCGGTGATCTCGGTGGATGTGAGGATGATGGTCTTCGGTAGACCCTCTACTTGGTCCCGTCCGCGCACTTCCATCTCGAGCTCCTGCGCGAGCGGCAGGGCGCTGCCGATCTGAATCTTGATCTCCTCGGCTGTACGCTCGCCAATGATCAGATTGTGCCTGCGCTTGACATATGTCGCGATCACTTCGTCGATCTTGTTGCCGCCGATGCGAATGCTGCTGCTCACGACGATGTCGTTGAGCGAGATGATCGCTGCCTCGCAGGTACCCCCACCGATGTCGACGATCATGTTCCCGCTGGGACTCGAGATGGGTACGCCGGCCCCTATGGCTGCGGCGAGGGGCTCGGCGATGAGGTGCGCCTCACGGGCGCCCGCCTGCAGAGTTGCGTCGATAACTGCTCGGCTCTCGATGCCGGTGACTCCGACCGGGATGCAGATCATGACGCTCGGCTTGAAGAGGTGGAACCGGCCCGTGACTTTGCGGATGAAGTAGCGGAGCATCGCCTGCGTGATCATGTAGTCCGCGATCACGCCGTCGCGCATGGGGCGGGTGACAATGACGCGGCCGGGCGTGCGGCCCAGCATCTGGCGAGCTTCGGTGCCGACCGCGAGAACCTTCGAGTCGACGGCGGAGTAGGCGACAACGGATGGTTCGTTGAGGACGATGCCGCGGCCCTTGACGTAGACGAGGACGTTCGCCGTTCCGAGGTCGATCCCGATCTCTTTGCCGAACATTAGGAGCCCGGCGCGCAGGATGACGAATTTCGGGAACCGTTAGGTGTTGACGTTATGACCTTAGCATCGTCGGCTGATGTCGCCGCCGAGGCGCGTGAGCAGGTCGACGAAGTCTTCGTACCCGCGATCGACGTGTTGAGCGTCATTGATCAGCGTCTCGCCGTCTGCCGCGAGTGCGGCGAGGATGAGTGCAGCCCCTGAGCGAATGTCGAGCGCGGAGATCGTGGCTCCGTGCAATGGGGTAGGCCCGTGGATGGTGGCGCGCTGCGCGTCCACCTCGATATCTGCTCCCATTGCGTTGAGCTGAGCCGCGTATCCGAGGCGATTCTCGAAGACGCGCTCGTAGATCGTGCTTGTGCCCTGTGCCTGTGTGAGCAAAGCGCCAAAGACGGCCTGCAGGTCAGTCGGGAATCCGGGATGGTGGATAGCCTGAATGTCGAGGCGGTCGAGTTGTCCGCTAGCCGGCCACCCGCAGCGGAGGGTGTTGTCTGAGACCTCGACATCTGCGCCCATCTTTCTCATTTTGTGGATCACCGGGTCCAGATGATCCGGGATTACGCCTTCGACCGTCACGTCGCCCCGCGTGATCACACCGGCGGCCGCATAGGTCCCTGCGATCAAACGATCCGGCATGACCGTGTATTCCGTGCCGTGCAATGAGCGTACGCCCTTCACGACGACGGTGCTAGTCCCGGCGCCATGGATCTCTGCGCCCATCGAGCTCAAGAATTGTGCCAGGTCGAGGACCTCTGGCTCCATCGATGCGTGGTTAATGACGGTTTCTCCCTCGGCCAGGCACGCAGCCATGAGGAGGTTCTCTGTTCCGGTGTGGCTCGGATAGTCCAGGTACATCCGGGTGCCTCGGAGTCGAGAGCACTCGAGCCGGTAGAGGGAATCGTCGGATGCGACCTTGGCGCCCATGGCCCTGAAGCCGTCGACGTCTACGTTCACTGGGCGGATTCCGATCTCGCAGCCCCCCGGGTGTCCGGCCTCCGCTGAGCCCAGTCGCGCGAGGAGGGGACCCATCACCAGGAACGACGCCCGCATTTTCGTGACGAACTCGGCGGGAGCTCGAGGCGAGGAGAGGTGACGCGCGTCGATTACTGTCGTGTGCGGATCGGGAAACATGACTTGTGCGCCCAGCGAGCGCAGGAGCTCCGCCAGCGTGTTGATATCCTCAATTCGCGGAACGTTCCGGATGACGCACGGCTCCTCCGTCAACAGAGCCGCAGCCATGATGGGGAGCGCCGCGTTCTTTGCCCCGCCGACCGTTACCGTGCCGCGCAAAGGGGCACCGCCGCGAACCAACAGGTCGGACGATGGGGCGACGTTCGTACGCAGGGCAACTGGGAGAGGGAGCGTCTGAGCCACCGTTTCCGGTGCCCGGTGTTGACCGCCGTCGTTCTCGGTGGGGTCGCGGGGCTCTGGGCTCAGCATATTGCGCTCCAGACTCATGTGGGCGATCGGCTCTTCCGTCGGCGAGCCACGTTCAGGCGGACCAGCGATCGGCGTAGCGCGATGCGCGCGGCCTCGGCCTGAAGCGGGTTGTTCGCGGCTTCCTTCAGCGCAGCCTCTGCTTGTCGGCGTGCCTGTTCCGCACGTTCTTCATCGAGCTCATCGGATCTCTCAGCGGCGTCGGCCAGGATTAGGACTCGGTCACGATAGACCTGCAAGAATCCGCCGCCGACGGCCAGCACCTGCTCCTCGCCATCGTTCCTGAGGGTCAGCACACCGGGATTGAGTGTCGTGACGAGGGGAGCGTGCTTTGGGAGGATGCCAATCGTTCCTTCTGTGCCCGGTGCAATTACTATATCGGCTTCTTGCGTCAACACGAGGCGCTCGGCAGTTACGAGCTCGATCGTCAGTTTCGCCATGGTCCCCTCGGCTCTGTATATGCGCTCTTCGCAGTGTTCCTCTGGAGGCTGAGGCTAGACCTTCGCGAGCTCTTCCGAGCGCGCGACTGCTTCGTCGATGGACCCGACCATGTAGAAGGCCTGCTCTGGCAGGGCATCGTGCTTGCCCTCGAGGATCTCGGCGAAGCCGCGAATCGTCTCCTGGAGTACGACGAACTTGCCCGGCGTGCCGGTGAATGCCTCGGCGACGAACATGGGCTGTGACAGGAAGCGCTGGATTCGCCGGGCGCGACCCACGATCTCCTTGTCCTCATCGCTCAGCTCGTCGATGCCGAGGATGGCGATGATGTCCTGGAGATCCTTGTAGCGCTGGAGCACGCGCTGCACCTCGCGGGCGATGCGGTAGTGCTCGTCGCCGACGACCAGCGGGTCCAAGATTCGCGACGTGGAGCTCAGCGGGTCGACGGCGGGGAAGAGGCCCTGCTCGGCGATAGAGCGCTCGAGTGCGATGGTGGAGTCCAGGTGGGCGAAGGTCGTGGCTGGCGCGGGGTCCGTGTAGTCGTCCGCGGGTACGTATACGGCCTGCAGCGACGTGATGGAGCCCTTCTTGGTCGAGGTGATCCGCTCCTGGAGCTGGCCCATCTCGGTGGCAAGGGTCGGCTGGTAGCCCACGGCGGAGGGCATGCGGCCGAGGAGCGCGGACACTTCGGAGCCTGCCTGCGTGAATCGGAAAATGTTGTCGATGAAGAGGAGAACGTCTCGCCCTTCGTCGCGGAAGTACTCGGCCATGGTGACGCCCGTCAGACCCACGCGCAGGCGGGCTCCTGGAGGCTCGTTCATCTGTCCGAAGACCATGGTGGTCTTTGACATCACGCCGGACTCAGTCATCTCGTGGTAGAGGTCGTTTCCCTCGCGGGTCCGCTCGCCCACGCCAGCGAATACAGAGAATCCTCCGTGCTCCGCCGCGGTATTGCGGATGAGCTCCTGGATGATGACGGTCTTGCCGACGCCGGCCCCGCCGAACACGCCAACCTTTCCACCCTTTCGGAAGGGGGCAATGAGGTCGATGACCTTGATGCCTGTGACGAAGATCTGCGGCGTGACCTCCTGCTCCTCCAGGGACGGAGCGGGGCGGTGGATCGGGTAGGTCAGGCTGGTATCGACGGGGCCCTTGAGGTCGATCGGCTCGCCCAAGACGTTGAAGATGCGGCCGAGTGTTTCAGGGCCGACGGGCACGGAGATCGCGGCGCCCGTGTCGATCGCATCCATTCCTCGGCGGAGGCCGTCCGTGGCGGACATGGCGACGGCGCGGACCCAGTTGTTGCCGAGGTGCTGCTGCACTTCGACGATGAGGGTCTCCTCGCCCGCCCGGGGGACCTCGATCGCATTGAAGATGTTGGGTAGCTGATCCGCAGGGAACTCGATGTCGAGCACCGGCCCGATGATCTGGATGATTGAGCCCTTCGTTCCTTTAGGCACGGGTCATGTCCTCCTGGGATTCAGCGTTTGCCGCTAACCGGCCTTTGCAAGGGCCTCGGCGGCTCCGGAAATCTCGGTAATTTCCTTCGTAATGGCTGTCTGACGTGCCTTGTTGTAGGTCAACGTCAGATCCTGGACCAGCTCCTGGGCATTCTCGGTCGCGTTTTGCATGGCAACCATCTGGGCGCTGTGTGCGCTGGCGGACGTCTCGAGCAGAAGCTGATAGAGCTGGGTTTCGACGTAGCGTGGGAGGAGCGCATTGAGCACCTCCTCCGGATTTGGCTCGATGATGAATTCCACCGGCGTACCGGCTTCCTCCAGGTTCTGGAGCGGCAACAATCGCAGCAAGGTCGGTGTCTGAACCAACGTCGAGACGAACCTCGGATAGATGACCTCGACGGCGTCAACGGCTTCGGAGGAGTAGAGATCCATAACGATTCGGGCCGCTGGAATGAGGTCTAGGTAGTTCGCCTGATCGGTGATGCCGATAAACGTAGCGGCGAGCTTTCGCCCGCGCCGCGTGAAAAAGTCTTGGCCTTTGCGACCCACTGTGATGATGTCGGGCTCGACTGGGCGCGCAAGCAACTCTTCCGTTGCCTTGCGCAGGACGTTGCTGTTCAGTGGTCCTGAGAGTCCTCGGTCCGACGTAAAGACGACGTACGCGACCTTGCGTTCTGGTCGCACTCGCAGCAAGGGATGAATCGCGGCGGAATCCGAGCGCTGCTGGGCGAGCTCGCCCAGCATGGCGCGGGTCGCGTCGGAATATGGGCGCGAGGCGAGAACGCGCTGCTGTGCGCGCCGCATGCGCGAAGCGGCAACCATCTGCATCGCTCGGGTGATCTGCGAGATGTTGCGCACGCTGCGGATGCGTCGTCGGATGTCTCGAAGACTCGCCACGTCCTCTCCTCTCTAAGTCTTACGGTCTAGCCCGCGAAGGACTTCTGGAACTCGACGATGGCCTCGCGCAGGCTTTGGATCGTCTGATCAGACATGCCCTGAATTGCCTCTCCGTTGATCGCTTCGATCAGCTCAGGGTGAGAGCCTGCGACGTGGGCGTTGAACGACTCTTCCCAGGTGCGGATCTTGTCTACTGGAACCTCGTCCAGCATGCCGTTGGTCACTGCCCAGAGGATCATGACCTGCTGGGTCAGCGCGACGGGACGGTACTGAGGCTGCTTGAGGATCTCCTGGATGCGCAGGCCGCGCTCGAGCTGGGCTCGCGTTGCGCGGTCGAGGTCGGAGCCGAACTGCGCGAAGGCCGCCAGTGCACGGAATTGTGCGAGGTCGAGGCGAAGCTTGCCCGCCACCTGGCGCATGGCCCGCGTCTGGGCGGCGCCGCCGACGCGGGACACCGAAATACCGACGTTCAGCGCGGGTCGAATGCCAGCGTTGAAGAGGTCGGACTCCAGATAAATCTGTCCGTCGGTGATCGAGATAACGTTTGTGGGGATGTACGCGGAAACGTCGTTGGCCTGCGTCTCGATGATGGGCAGCGCGGTCAGCGAGCCGCCGCCGTTCTCGGGCCGCAGCTTGGCTGCTCGCTCCAGCAAGCGCGAGTGCACGTAGAACACGTCGCCAGGGTACGCCTCGCGGCCCGGCGGGCGGCGGAGGAGCAGCGACACCTGCCGGTATGCCCAGGCGTGCTTGGAGAGGTCGTCGTAGACGATGAGCGCCTCACGCCCCGGCCTTTCGGGAGTCGCGGGAACACCGTCAGCGCTCGTTTCCATGAACTCTTCGCCGATGGCGCAGCCGGCGTACGGGGCGAGGTACTGCATCGGGGCAGGGTCGGCGGCGGTAGCCGCGACGATGACCGTGTGCTCCATGGCGCCATGGCGATCGAGCACGTCCACGATCTCTGCGACCTGTGCGCGCTTCTGTCCGATAGCGACGTAGATGCAGATCAGGTTCTTGCCCTTCTGGTTGATGATCGTGTCTAGGGCGATGGCCGTCTTTCCGGTCTGGCGGTCGCCGATGATGAGCTCGCGCTGACCGCGGCCGATGGGGATCATCGCGTCCAGAGACTTGATACCCGTCTGGACCGGCGTGTTTACCGACTGGCGATAGATCACGCTGGGTGCGATGCGCTCGACGGGACGCGTGGCGCTAGCCGCGATTGGACCACGGCCGTCGATCGGTTGGCCGAGAACGTCCACGACGCGCCCAATTAGCGCGTCACCGACGGGGATCTGGATGACGCGGCCCGTGCTGCGAACCTCGTCGCCCTCGGAGATGTCGGTGTAAGGGCCGAGAATGATGGCGCCGACCGTCTCTTCTTCGAGGTTGAGGGCCAGGCCCATGACGCCGTTGCTGAACTCCAGCAGCTCGCTGGCCATGGCGTTGGAGAGGCCCCAGATGCGGGCGATGCCGTCGCCTACTTCGGTGACTGTGCCAACATTCGCGGCCTCGATGGTCTGGTCAAAACCTTCAATCTGCTTGCGCAGAATTGCGCTGATTTCATCTGATGACCGAACTGCCATCATCTCCTCCGTCACGTCACTCTGAGGGTCGCAGCCCGAACCTGTCCCCTCTCCCTCTGGGAGGGAGAGGGTTAGCGTGAGGGCGGTTGCTTCCGTCCGCTCAGCACGACACTCTTCTTCATGCGCCCCGCAACACTTTACGCAATGACTCGAGCCGCCCACGCACGCTGGCATCGATGAGCTGGTCGCCGACTCGGGCGACGACACCGCCGATGATCTCTGGATCGACGCCGTACCGCACTTCGACTGGGTGCCCAACGTAACCGGCGAGCCAGCGGCCGATACTCTGTCGATCCGCATCGGATAGCGCGATCGCCGTAGTGACGTTCGCCAACTCGATGCCCTTCTCTTTGCGAGCCAGGTCGGCGAAAGCCTCGGCGAGCCCTGGAAGCCTGTCGATGCGCTTGTGCTGCAGCAAGAGCGCGAGCAGGGCGCTCACCTCGCGGCTGACCGGCGCCCCGGCCGTTTCCAGGGCACGCTGCTTCTGCTGCGGGGTGAGATTTGGGCTCTTGAGCACGCTCATCGCTTGCGGATCGCTAACCGCCGCGGCGAGCTTCTGGAGCTCGCTGGCCCATACATCCGTGGTTCCGCGTTCTCGCGCGATGGAAAAGAGGGCCGCGGCGTATCGACCGGCTGTACCGCCCCGCACTGCCACGTTACTCTCTTCCTCCCACGGTCATCCTGGTGTCCAAGGTTCTATGCTGAGGGCCGCGCGCTGCTGGTACCGTCTCCAGCGGTCGCGAGGAACTGTTGAATGAGCTGTCGATGGCCAGCGTCGTCGAGCGACCGCCGGACGACTTGGCCCGCGGCCAGGAGGGCCAGATCGGCGACCTGCTGACGCAGCTCCTGGAACGTCTGCTCCCGCTCCCGCGTGAGATCTGCCCGGGCGCGCTCCAGGATGCGATCAGCCTCTTGTTGCGCTGCCTGCCGCGCTTCCGTAACGAGGCGCTCCGAGTTGCGATTCGCTTGGGCGAGAAGCTCCTGACCCTCACGTCGCGCCTCGTCCAGAAGGCCGCGCGATCGCTCTTCCAGCAGCGCCGTCTCGACGCGCACCTGCTCGGCCTGGGCCATGCTGTCGCGAATGCGAGCCGCCCGCTGGTCCAGCATGTTCAGCACTGGCCGATACATGAACCGTTGCAGGATGAGGATCAGTATCAGGAAGTTGAACAGGTGCCAGACGACCGAGGGTATATCGACGCCCAGCGACTTGAGAATTGGGTCCAGCATGGAGAGACTCCCTATCGCGCTCGACTAGTGCAGCCGTCCGACGAGCACGAAGGCGATGACGAGACCGTAGATGGCGATGGCTTCGGCGAACGCCATGCCGATGATCATCGGCAGGAACACCGTGCCGCTCGCCTCAGGGTTTCGCCCCATGGCCTCCATGGCCTTGCTGCCGACCATTCCAATACCGATGCCAGGGCCGATGGCCGCGAGGCCGATAGCGAGAGCAACCGCAAGTGGCGCGAGATCAGTGGGCATAGCTTCCTCCTCGTGTATTCCCGCTGCGGGGGTGCGTACTTGTTCCAGCGCTTCGTGCGCGGACCGTCACTCAGTGCCCCGAATGTTCGGGGTGCTCCTCCGAGTGGCCATGTGACGACGCTAGGGATAGAAACGCCAGGGTGAGAATCGCGAAGATCAGCGCCTGGATGAGCCCGACTCCAACTTCGAGGCCTAGGAAGATGGCGGGGAGCACGGGCGGAACGAGCTGCAACATGATTTCGACGAGAACGAACCCCGCGAGAATGTTGCCAAAGAGTCGGAGTGCCAACGAAAGCGGCCGCGAGAACTCGGCGATGATCTCGAGCTGGCCAATCAGCGGAGGCCAGAGGAACTTGAGGAAGTAGCCTTTGACGTCCGATCGAATCCCAGTGATCTGCACCGCGAAGAACACGATGATCGCCATCGCGGCGGTCAGACTGAGATCGCTGTTCGGCGAACGAAAGATGGTGTGCCCGTTGTAGCTCCACGAGCCAACGGGCGGGACGATGCCGATCCAGTTTGCAAAGAGGATGTAGAGGAACAGCGTTGACACCAGCGGGAAGAACGACCGCGCCTTTGCTCCTGCTACCTGCTCGGCGAGGCCGAGCAGCATCTCTAGAATGGCCTCGGCGACGTTCTGGATCCCGGAGGGAACGAGTTGCATGTTCCGTGTAGAGACAAAAGCGAAAACGACAAGGACGAAAAGGGCAACCCAAGAGGTGAGAACCGTGTTGGTAACCGCGATGCCGCCAATCCTGAAAATCTCCTCAGGCTGAATGGCGGGGACGTGGATGTTCAAGGGTCGGACTCACTCCTTCTTGGGGCGAGTGGCGGTTTGGGCGAGGCGCGCGATGCTGAAGGTGCCCGCGGCCAACCCGACGAGGGAGCCGACAATCATGAACACCGGCGCGTCGTTGCGCATCCACTGGTCAGCCAGGTAACCGAGGCCCGTTCCCACGAGCACGGTTGCGGCCAACGCGAAACCCAGTTCGCTTGCGATGGCCATGGCTTGCCAAATGGTGAGGTTCCGCATAGGTGCCCCATTGCTCCTGGCGTGAACCGCAGGCGAGTATAACACACGCAGGACTGTGCCTGAGGCACCCTTGGGGGGGCGCGCAAAACCTGGGTGCGGCTCACTTTTTTTTGCGCGGGGCGGTGTTGGCCCCCTGCTATGATCCTCCCGCAGTTGATGCTGTTGAACCGACTGGATCTACGGGCTCGAAGTGCTCGGGGCGAAGATCCGAGTTGAGGCCGACACGGCGAGCGCCGGCGCTGCCCGACCTGTGAACACATCATGTGGCAGAGAGCGCCGAGGGAGTACCAGTCTGTTCCGGCGGACGGAGACGCGACTCGTGGTGAGTCCTGTGTGGAGCGGGTGGAGCGCCGCGGGGCCAAACGGCGTGGCGAGCGGCGAATGGTGGGCCGTTCCTGTTTTCGCGTGGGCAACGAGTCGCTTGCTGGTTCTGATCGCCATGGGCCTGATCGCCCCTCAATTGCCCTTCCCAGGCGGCAATGCGGTCACGCTGAGCCCCGAACTGCTCGCTCCATGGGATGGCGGATGGTACGGCGAAATCGCCAAGAACGGTTACGAGTTCGCCCCGGGAGGCGATCAGCACTCGTTGGCCTTCTTTCCACTCTACCCTCTGCTGATGCGTGGGGCTATGGCCTTCGGCGCACCGTGGGTGGTCGCCGGCGTCCTGCTGAACAACCTATCCTTTCTCGGTGCTTTGATCCTACTCCACCGTTGGGCGTCCGAGCGCTACGATGTGGGCGTGGCCCGCTGGGCGGTGGCTATTCTGGCCTATTGCCCCTACTCGTTGTTCGCGGCACTCGTCTACTCCGAAGGGCTCTTCTTGCTGCTGAGCCTTGCTGCCTTATGGGCTTTCGACCGGCAGCTCTACGGGCTGGCCGCTGTCGCCGGAGCGCTGGCCACCGCGACTCGGGTGACGGCGCTGCCGCTGGTGGCGGCCATGGCTCTGGTCGCCTGGCGGGAGCGCCGCGGTGCTGCTGCGTATGGCGCTGCGTTCGCAACCGGCCTGGGGCTCCTGGCCTTCATCGCCTATTGTGCGCTCGCATTTGGGGCTCCGCTAGGCTTCCTCGAGGCGCAGTATGGCTGGCGGTCCGCCTTGGGTTTCGATTGGATGGGGTGGCTGAACGCTCTCAGCTTGGGCTTTTTCGGGACGCCCGTACCGGGTGGGACCATCGTAGCAGTGATATTCCTGGGAGGCCTTGCCTTGTTGGGGTACCATCGCACGCGCCTTCCAGCGATCGGCTTCTGGTACGGTCTCGGAGCTCTTACGCTCATCCTCTCCTCGGGTAGCCTGGTCTCGATCGACCGCTATGTCTACGGCGTAGCGCCCATCTCGCTTGCGCTCGCGCTGTCGCTGGCCCGTCACCTGCGCTGGGGCGGGGCCGTGCTGGTCTATTTTGTGGTGACGCTCTTGGGTTACGGCGCGCGCCTCGCACAGGGGCTCTGGGTAGCCTGAGCCCGGCGCGCCTGGCTGCCGAGCATCAGCGCCCGCCCGGTCCTCGGATCGAGCAGCCTGTGGTTATGGCCCCCGGGTGTAGGCTCGCTCGAAAATCTCAGCTATGCCGTCCTCGTGGATCTGAGCCCAGCGTGCGTTTTGGCGTATCTGTCCGATCAACTTTGACTGCTCCTCCCTGCTGAGCACGAGCAGATCCACGCTGTAGCGGTCCAGGAGCTTCTCCCAGGATTCATCACCAGTGTTGATGTCCCAGTAGTCATCCCAAACCTGGGGTGGGTAGATCTCGATGGGAGCATCGACCATGGTCTGGCAGCGCGGCCAGAGGCGCCAGTTCAGATAGCCGCTCCACTGGAGGAGAGTAAATACCCTTCCACAGCTGCCGTGCATTGAGAGGAAAGCCGCAGCCTCCTGTGGGTCGTGGCGAGATACCACCCCGCGGAGATCCGGGACGAGCAGAGGATTTGAGTCTTTGATCCATGGCAGCGCGGAAATGGCGATCGCGGACAACAAGCCCACGACGATAGCGTTGCAGACGCGCGCCACGGGGCTTGTCTGCCGCATTGTCGACGCCGGTGAGACGGTGCTGGGAAGGATTCCGGCCGCATAGGGAGCGAGGATCGGAGCGATAGCAAGCGCCCACCATGCAACGTTGCGCACGGCTTGGACGCCCAGGGCGCCAAAGGCGAGCATGATGAGTGCGTCGGTGGCTTGGACGCGACGGCGCGAAAGGACGAACAAGAGCACGGTTGCCAGAAGGGAAAGAAAGAACAGCACGCCGGTAGGGGTCTGTAGGCTCGTCGGCTGCCACTCAGTCACCGATGTCCTGATGGTGGGATCTCCTGACACGCGGGCTACGTAGGTGAACAGGTCCGACCCGAAGGGCGTGGCGAACATGGCTGCCGCCTGGAGCAGACCGGCTCGAACGAGAAAAGCCGTGCGGGGTTGCGTGACGGCAGAGCGCCAGCCTGCCCATGTGGCGCTCTGCGCAAGGCTTCCCACGACGAGGAGCGTTGTGAGAGCCGGTCCGAGAAAGAACGAGCCGTGGCAATTCGCCCAAAGGGCCTCGACGGCGAAGAGCAATACGAAACGCCAGCGCTGGTGGCCGGCTGGAGAGCTGGCGACAGCCGCAGGCGGCCCGAGGAGCCAGAGAGTCAACGCGAAAAAAAGGAAGCCGAGCGTTTGCGCTCGCGGCTGCAAATTCGTCGCCGCCACTATGCCTGCGATCAGCGTGCAGATCGAAGCAGCGCGAATGTTGCCCGAGCTGCGCCAAGAGAGGAACAAGAGCACCGCGAATGTTGTGGTCGCGATGGCGGCGGCAACGAACACAACACCTTCGAGGCCGAAGAGCGGATAGGGTGCGTAGTAGATGAGCTGAGCCAGCCACTGGGAGTCGTAGAACTTGAGTGATTGGGGCGGGAACGTGAACGGATACGTCGCCGGGATCGAGCGAGTCTCCACCAGCAGTCTTCCAGTGGCGATGGTCCACCAGGCGTCCGTGGGTATGGGAGTCACCGCAGTCGTCCAGAACACGAAGACGAGCGGCAGGAGGACCCAGACGGTCTCGATCCTGAACAGGAATGCCGTAGAGGGTCTCAGCCCGCCCATGTCATAAAGGGTCCTTCGATTCCGCACGGCGTGGCTTTTGCGGTTGGAAAGGCTCGTGAGGAAGTGTGGCCATTAGTGTTGGCAGGTAATGACGCGTCAACACGCCTGTCGCGAGCGTTGTCCCTAGCAGTGTGACCGTCGGCGAGCGGAGCCGCCAACCGGTCGCCGCGATGACCGCTGCCGGGATGATGCGCCACCAGCCGAGGCCGGCGAATGGATTGAGGCTCGTATCGCAGTGGGGTCCCTCTCCAAGGAGCGTTACAGCCATGTCCCTCCAGGAGCTCGGTCCGAGAAGGACGGTTCCGCTCGCGGCGAGCGCGGCCAAGGTGACCATGAACCAGCGCAGCCGGACCCGATCGTTCCAGAGCAGCGGTAGAAGTACGATCGGATAGCCCTTGATGGCAACGGCTATGGCGAGGGCAAGGCCGCCGGCGCGACCCGGAAGAAAAGCGAGACTGAGCAGGCCTGCGATGAGCACGTTGACGTTCGCGAGCCAGAGGCCGGCACCGAGGCCCGTGAAGAGTAGTGCGCCGGCGATTGGGACGAAGACGAGGCGTGGCGCAGTCCACAAGAGCGGGAGCGCGCCCAGCGCGACGACTTGATAGGGCAGAGTGGCGGCCAGTGGCAGCAGAGGCCAGGAGGACGGCGGGTACATATACGGATAGTCACGGCAGGGGTCCCAGCCCGGGGGCAGGACTTCGTAGGGAGAACCCGTCTGCTGCCACTTCCGGAATCCGTCACCATAGATCTGCCAATCGAAGCCCGGTGGGGCATCAAAGCTGCCGACGAGAAACCATGCGGCCGTCGACACCACGGCGACGGCAATCCAAAACGGGCGGGGCGTCGGCGCCAGCAGCCAGGCCCAGCGGGCGGGAGCTCCCTCTGTCGTCATGGGGCGCACCTTACTGGGGATAGACGCTCACGAGCAACGAGGCGGGAGGCGCGATGTGATCGAACGCCAGGTTGATGAAGCGCGTAACCCGCGGTGATCGGAGCTCGTTGGCGTGAGAGAGCGTCCGCTCGACCAGTTGGAGCGCCCACCGAACATCCGTCTCCTCGACTGCGTCGCGTCCCGCCAGAACTGCCCTGGCCACGCTGTACCAGCGAATGGTCCCCAGGTAGAGCGCGAGGTATCGGTACCCATCACGAACGGTCGTGCCGGTGATCAAGCCCTTTCGTGCGATGAACGCGGTGAGATACCGTGTTATCACCGCGTTCAGTTGCGGGTCATCCTGAGCGAAGCGGGTCCGACGCATCTTGAGCAGGCTCAGCGGGGCATCGGCTGTGTGGAGAAAGATTTCCTTTTGCCCAGGGACGATGGCCAGAGCCATCGACAAACGACTCCCGACAGAGGCCGCGCGCTTTCGCTGCTTTGCCCACGCGTACTCCATGATTGCCACCGTCCATGCAATCAACGCGCGCTGACGCATCGGCGAGACGCGCGGTGACGCAGTTGGCACGACTGATGTCCATCCTTCGGACCGAATTGCATCGATCCACTGCCCGATGGCGCCCGGCGCAGTGTGCTTGCCGGCATCCTGTACGAGCCGGTCACCAATCAGCAAGCGCTCTGTGAGCGGACGCTTCGCGTCCTCCAGAACCTCGATCAAGCCGTGTTCGAGGGCCAGGTAGTCGGCCCATGCGATTTGGAGTCCCGCCCGAATCTGAAGAGGCTTGTTCGTGAGCCCGGCCTGGTCTTTGCCGCCAGTCTCCGTACCAACCGATGCGTTCTGCGCCTCGATGGCGACAGCGCGGACGTCTTCCAGTTGCTCGTCGAGGGGAGCGCCATCGTTGGCCACGACCGACGGACAGGCGAAATCCAACGAAGCGACCACCCCGTCCGGTGTCGCGGAAAGGTGGTAGGGGAACTGGCGACACATGAGCGGCTTGGCGTCCATACCCAGCTCTTTGTGGATGGCACATAGGTTGTCTTCGTCCAAGAAGATGCAGGCGTCCTCGATGTGACTGAGGTGCCAGCGCCCCTCTCCCGCCGGTTCGAAGATCTCCCGACCGGCCATGCGCGGCCGGGCCTTTGGCCAGTCGTGGTGCTTGAAACGTTCAGCCTCCGCGTCCGTGAGGGTCACATTCCACCCGCGGCAGCAGCCGGAGCACATGTGGCAGGTGAAGCGGAGGTTCTGCGGAATGACGATGGTAAGAGACTCCACGAGGCCCTCCTGCGGCTGGTCGACTGAATGGCTTGACGCGGATTCCACCGAGGCAAGTGTACTGGTGTGAATCGTTTGCGGCCGGGCGGCGAGCTCCGCCCTACGTTGGGTGAGTGCTGACGATGAGAACAGATGCTGGCGCGATGTGGTCGAACGCGAGGTTGAGGAACCGCATCACTTGCGGCGAGCGCAGATCATTGATGTGGGAAAGCGTTCGCTCGACGAGTTGGATGGCCCAGCGGACGTCGCCTTCTTCAACGGCTTCGCGACCTGCCATGACGGCGCGCGCGACCGCGTACCACCGAATCGTCCCGACGTAGAGAACGAAGTATCGATAGCCATCGCGAACGGTGGTGCTTTTGATCAGGCCTTTCCGTGCGACGAATGCTGACAGGTACCGCGTGAGGGTCTCGGTGAGCCGCACGTCGTCCTGCGCGAAACGCGTGTTGCGCATCCTTAAGAGGTTGAGCGACGCATCGGCGCTGTGGAGAAAAAGCTCTTTCTGGCCGGGGACGATCGCCAGCGCCATCGACACCCGGCTGTTGGCGCTGACCGGTCGCTTCCGTTGCTTGGCCCACGCGTACTCCATGATTGCGACCGGCCAGGAGATCAATGCCCGCTGCCGCATGGGCGAGGCACGGCGGGGTGAGCTCGTGACGAGAGTGCCCCAGTCCGCGGAACGGACACCGTCTAACCAGGGTTGCATTGCGCCCGGTGCTGAGCGCTTGTCTGCCTCTTGGACCAGTTGGTCGCAGATCAGAAGGCGCTCGGTCAGCGGCCGACCCAAGTCCTCCAGGACCTCGATCAATATCCGCTCGAGCACGAGGTAATCTGCCCAGGCCAGCGGTACTCCCGCGCGGATCTGTGGCTGCTTCTCGGCCCGAGCGCTCTGGGTTGGGCTATCGGTGCCGGCTGCGGCGGTCTGAAGGTCGGTGGCAATGGCCCGAATGTCGGACTCCTGCTCCGCCAGCGGAGCGCCATCATTGGCCACGACCGTCGGACACGCGAAATCCAGTGAGGCGACAATGCCGTCAGGCGTAGCGGTGAGGTGGTAGGGAAATTGACGGCACATGAGGGGCTTGGAGTCCGCGCCGAGCTCTTTCTGGATCGCACAGAGGTTGTCCTCGTCGAGGAAGACGCATGCGCCGTCCACGCGGCCAAGGTTCCAACGATCCTCTCCCACCGGTTCCAGTAACTCAAGGCCTGCGGTGCGAGGCCGGGCTGTTGCCCAATCGTGGTGCCGGAACCGCTCAGCCTCTCCATCTGACAGCGTGATGTGCCATCCTGCTCGGCAGCAGCCCGCACACATCCGACACGTGAAGCGCATCTGCTGGGGGAAGACGATTGGGAGCGGCTCCACCTTCTACTCCAGTTCGGTGGCACGGACGTGTCGACCGGAATTCGTCGAATTAGTGTACGGCGTGATTCATTGCCCGGACTGAGCTCGATTGTCGACGATCGTGGCGTGCTCTAGGGACGGGACTTTGGTACCAGCCGCGTCCCGCAGTCTGGGGCTATGCCTCGCGCGCCACCACGAGCCCCCAGACTCCAGAGGCTCCGGCGCTGATGAGCGGCACGGCGCACGCCTGGAGTGTTGCCCCCGTCGTGCAAACGTCGTCCACGAGGAGGATCCGCCGTCCCCCTACCATACTCGGATGGGTCACTGAAAATGCGCCGGCAACGTTGTTGAACCGCTCCGCGGCGGATAAGCGTGTCTGCTGGCGTGTGTCCCGTTCGCGAATGAGGGCTCGCATCTCTAGCCTCCAGTCGTTCTCCAAAGCGACCGGTCGCGCCAGGAGCTCGGCCTGGTTGAAGCCTCGCTCGCGGTGGCGGGCCGAGCTGAGCGGCACGGGAATTACGACGTCGATCGTAAGAGGCCGCCTTTGCAGCGAATCCGCCAGCAGCCTCGAGAGCAGCGGCTCTAACCGCGTCCGTCCTCGGTACTTGAATGCCAGGATGGCGGCCCGGACCGCTCCATCGTAGGCGTGGCCGGCGATGATGGCGTTGACCTGACCTGAGCGGCGGATGCAGGAGCGGCACAGTCGGCCTTCGGTCGATGGACCACTGCATCGTGGACAGATGCCGGGGCCGAGTCGATGAATGGTCTGGAAGCAGGTCTCGCACACCTCCGCGCCACGCCTGCCGCACGAGACGCATCGGGGAGGCAACAGGAGATCGATGGCTGATTGCCACCACGGCTCAGTCGGCCGTGGAGGAAGGCGGTTATCACCCATATCGTTCGGCTTGCTCAAGAACGAGGAGCGAAGCTTACGCCTTGCGCTCGGGACAGTATGGTGCTCAGGTGGTCTTCGTAGACAACGGACCAGCTCGGGCTCTGCCGCGCTCGTTCCAGCAGCGTGCCTTGAGAGCCTTGACTCAGGAGCAGGACGTCGACACGGTATTGGTCCAATAGGGCATCCCAAGTGTCCTCACCCGCGTTGATAACCTTGAAGTCCAATATCACCTCTGGCTGGAAGACCTCCACCGGGATGTCGATCATCGTCTGGCAGTGGGGCCACAACCGCCAGTTGAGGTAACCGCTCCACCATTGTGGTGCGAATACCCGGCCGCACCGATCGAGCGACAAAAGGAATGAAGCAGCGGCCTGAGGGTCATTCGGATGGACCATCCCGTATCGCTCAACGGGCAAGAGGGGATGGCCCGCTTTGAGCCACGGCAATAGCGAAACTGCGAGAGCGAGCAGGATTGCGAGCAGGACAGCGTTGATCGCGAAAACATGCGAGGGAATGGGGACCTCGGTGGGCCTGTCGGACCTCGACGGCCATGGCAGTCGAACTGCGTATGCCGCCAGGATGGGCGTCGATATGAGCGCCAGCCACGCCACGTTGCGCACGGCCTGCCACGCCAGCATCCCGAACCCGAGCAAGATCAGCACGTCGGCCGCCCGCGGTCGTTGGCGCCGGGATGAGACCAGCATGCAACCGAGGGTCGTTGTTCCTGAAATCACGAGGATCGTTACCGCGGTGGGATCGGATGACGTTGGTGTCCACTCGGAGATGTATGAGCGGACCGCGGGATTTGCGACGAGCGCGCCGATGTAGCGATACAGGTCCAGTCCAAACGGCGTGATCAAGGTCGCCGCGGCCTGCAAAACCATGACGACCGCAAAGAAGGTGGTACGCGTGGACATGGTTCTGGATCGGAACTGGTGATGGAGCGCACTGTCAATCAGATGCCCCGACAAGAGCAGCGCGGTGAGGAACGGTCCGAGAAAGAACGAGCCGTGGGTGTTGGCCCACAGCGCTTCTATCGCCCCAAGCGCCACCATTCTCAGCACGATTCGTCGTCGATCGAGATGCTCGACCGGGCTCCATAGCATCCAGCAGGTCAGGATGAAGCAGAGAAAGCCCAGGCTCTGCGCGCGGGCGCCGAGGCTGTTTTGCGTGAGAGTTACAGCCATCAACGTGCAGATCGCCGCTACAGGCACGCTGGCTGATCGCTCCCATGCAACACGCATCAGCATGGCAAAAGACGCAGTGAGAATCAGCGCGTTAAGAAGGGCGATCCCCTGCAGCCCGAGCACGGGGTATGGCGCGTAGTAGATGAGTTGGGCGAGCCACTGCGTGTCGACGAACTCTGGCCCCTGGGGAGCGAACGTGAACGGGTACCGGGACGGAACCGCGCCCGCGTCCGCAATAAACTTGCCTGTCGCGATCATCCACCAGGTGTCGATGCTGAGATAGTCGGTGACTGTCGTACCGAACACCAGGACAAGCGGTACGGCGATCCAAAGAGAGCGAACGCTGAAGAGACGACTTGCAAGTGAGCTACTCAACGGGAGGCTCGCGGAGCCCAGGCTGCCCTGTCGAGAAGCCCGCGACGAGGAATAAGACCCGGGAAGAGTCCGTAATGATCGTGGGACTCGTGTGCACGCCTCCGGCGCAGGGCAATTCGTCTCTCAGTCTTGCCCGTGCCGCAAGCTTGACAGCTCGATCCCGTTGCGTCCGACTGAAATGCTCCTGACCTTATGGACTGGCTCAGCTAAAACGGGGCCGCTCGTGGTTCATAGTTTGATAACTAGTGGGTCAGTTGTCACGTTGATGACCAATAGATTGTCGACAGGCCGCACGGCGGCAACGACATATAGGTCGGCGGGTGCATCCGCCAGAGCCGCCCGGGGCGTGGCGTCGCGCTCGGGCGCGCTGACGTCGGGCGGCTCGTTTGCCGGCCCACTCGAACGGAGTGGGGGCCGCGTTCCAACCACGGACCGTCGCCGCGAGCCAGTCCTTCAGGTCTTGGGTGCTCTGAGGATGCTGGCCGGCCAGCGCGCGGCGGACCACGATGCGCTGGATCGACTCAGCCATGTTCAGCCAGGAACCGCCCAGCGGAGTGTAGAGCGGCAGCCCATCGGGCGCCTCGCGCAATACTCGCTGCAACGTCGTAAGCGACCAGGTTGCCGTGCCGTCCCGCTCTCGATCCGGCGCCCGGCGAAACTCCTCGAGGATCCGCTCCCGCTCGGCAGCCCCATATTGGATCTCTGGGCCACCCCCGTGTTTCCGGTCCAGCGCGGCGAGCCCGACCCGGTTGAAGCGTCCCACCAGGTGCGCTACGGCGCGTCCCGACCGACGGCCAGCGGCACCGGCCAGCCGAGCGCCATCGGCCACCGCAAGCAGGACCTTCGCGTGGGCCACTCGGTCCGCCCGTTCGCTGCCTGCTCGACTGACACGCTCCAACTCTGTCCGCTCGTCGGCTGTCAGCGGCCGAAGCGGGTCCTTCTGTCGGCGACTCACGATCCGTCTCCCAGCCCGTCTCTTCCTTATGACCGGCTGGAACATCGTGCTCCATCGGATACCTCAAACCTGCTACGACAACCTTCATAGTCCTTCGTTATCGTCACAATCGTGACAAGTGACCCACTAGGGCCTGGGCTGTGGGCAGGACGATCGGCGTTTCGGGGCGGTTCACGGAGAATTCATCGGCTGCACGCTTCTCTGCGTGTTCAAGATGTTTGGATCCATAGTCGTCGAAAATGATGATGCTTGAAGGAGATAACAACGGTCTTCGGTGACCACTGTGCCCCCGCGTATCCGTTCGGCCATTCCCTTCTGAAACGGTTCATCAAACCAAGTGTGTACGCGCGATAGCATGTGGAAGCATGAACGTGCGGCGTGCCAGTGCGCGGGAGAAGATCTGATGCGCACAGTACTGAATCATTTGCTTGGCTCCAGAGCCAAGACTCTGTCGGGAAAGCATCAGGCAGATCGCTGGGGTAGTGCGTACAGCACGAGGTCACACCCATCGCCCTCGTACGATCGCAACGCGTAGCGATAGCCAAGATCGAGCGACGACAGGTAGCGCGGGATGGTCCACAGATCCGCGAGTCGGTGGGTGAGCTCGAGTGCGATTGTGGGGATGCGGCGGTGGATGAGTCGATCCGCTCCTTTCAGAGCCGCTAACTCCGCCCCCTCAATGTCCAACTTCAGGAAGCTGACCTCCGTTCCAGGCTGGTCTTCGTCTAGTGCGATCTCTTCGACTTTGACGGCCCCGCTCACGGAGACAGCCGAGTTCATCGTCCCCGTTGCCTCGAATAAGACGTGACCCCGATCGCTTCCCACGGCGCACGGCCGCAACTGGATCTTGCTCGCGACATCAGATGGCAGCCCACGAACATAGCCCTGTAGGCGTTGAAAGCTTGCAGGATCGGGCTCGTATGCGACCCAGCGCTCAAAAGCAGGGCCGAACTGATCCAAAGCATACCGGAGGGTATCTCCGTCGAATGCTCCGCAGTCGAGGACGATGTCCCCTCGGCCAAGGCGAACCAGATCTGCGGGGAAATAGGGGTCCGAGTCAGGAGAAGGAAGGCCCTCGAAGTCTAGGTGCAAGCGCCACCGCACGTGAGCGAGGAATAGCTGTCGAGAGCGGTCATCCTCGAATAGTTGGAAGGAGCCCATGACCTCCTGAGCATGTTGGAGGAGGTCTTCTGGCAAATCGATTCGCATGTGCGGAAGAAATGCGTGCGGATATTTCCACGCCAGGGCAGCGAAGGGTGCGACCGCATTAAAGCCAAGCGACTTGAGACGAGCTGCGGTATCGGCGTAGCGGTGTCCGGGCGAGAATATGGTGACGACCACGGCCGCGTCGCTTCCGAATCGTCTCGCCAACTCGTCCACCGGAACGACCTCGAGCTGGTCGACCCGCTGTCCGATTTTCGTGCGGTCATTGTCCAGAAACGCTACCGGTTCGATGCCCAAACCGCGCAAACCGTTCAGCGTCTTTACTCCCAGTGAGCCTGCGCCGAAGAGGACTACCGGTTTGGTGCCCAACGGCCCGACCATTTCATCGAGAGCGGTAACCCTTCGCTCCCGTGCAGCATCGTGATCTTCACCCAGCAGGGCTGCCAGTTCATGATCCAGGTCCTCGCTCACGCCGATCTTTCCGCCACCGTCATCAAGCCACATGGCTAGAGACCGCGATCCTCGATGAGTCGCCGCATGAAGGTGCTTCTCGAGTAGGGATTATCGAACATCTCCACCTGGAGCGGCGCATCGGCGGAACACGGTTGAACCAAAACGTCGCCATCAATGAGTTCTCGGCAGGAGAGCTGGCCCCTTTGAAGTGGAATCGCCAGGTAGTAGTCATCCGCTGTCAGGGTCTGGCCGGCCTCCAGGTCGTGTTTGGCGTATACACCGCGTGCTAGGCTATCTAGGTAGCGGGATTCCTTCTCTCGTGAGGGGGCTTTGAGATCGCCACTCGATCCGCACATTTCTTTGGCTTTCTTGAACGCGGTGAACCACGTATCCACCTGCTCCGGAAGGGAACAGTAGGGGGAGACTGGGATGTCGTCTTGGTTGATGTCGATGTGCCGCTCAAAGGTTCGTGCACCTTTGGCATAGGCCATTAGGATCGACGAACTCCAATCGTGGTACTCGTGCGTTGAGAAGCCGATCACGTGTCCTGGATATCGGTTCTTCAAGAAGTCGATCTGATTGAGCTCGAGCTCGTAGTCCTCGGACGGGTAGATGGCCACACAGTGATTGATCGCGAGCGGAATGCTGCGATTCTCGAAAAACGTGACCATGTCGTCGATGTCCTTTACTGAGTGACCCCCAACGGACACGATGACGGGCTTCTTCGTTGTGGCTATTTTTTCGAGCAGCACCCAGTCCGTGACGTCGGAGCTGCCGACCTTGATGATCTGAATTCCCAGAGCAACAGACATGTCGACTGAGTCTTCGTCAAACGGAGTCGCCATGCGAACGCAGCCGTTTCGTCTCGTAGCTTCGCACAGCGTTGCGAAGTCCTGTTGACACAAGCGCGTATCGAGTGTCTTTTTGATATAGCGAACGTCAGATCGATGACGAAAGTCCTTGTGGATGAAGGTATCCACGTTCCGAAATTGAAGCTTGATGGCCGCCTTCATTCCGTGATATCGAACAACGGTAGAAAAGTCCTTGATAATCCGCAGTCCGCGATCTACGTTACCCCAATGATTGTTGGCTAACTCAAGAACGAATAATTCGTCGAATAAGTCCGATGCGACTGGCATATGGCCTCCTTAGCGTGTCACGAGGTGGCAGTGCTCCTATGGAGCGCTTGGGAGCCTCTAAGCTCAGGCAAAGCGAGAATAGCTCCGATTGATGCGAGGAAGCTCGTTTTGGGCAGCAACTTGGCCAGTGCCTGACTCTCGTAGCCGTGGCTTACGGCTAGAAATTCAAACCCCACCGCCCGTGCCGCATCGAAATCAGCCACCGCGTCACCCACGAGCAGGGAGCGCAGCGGGATCAGTGAATGCCGTGCTACGAGGTGCCTAAGCGATGTTTCTTTTCGAGCCTGTGATGGCAAGAATGAATCGCTGCAGACCACGTCTTGCAGGAGCGGCAATAGGTCCAGCTGACCCAGGATCCTAAGTGTCGGCGTGCTTCGCTTGCTCGTGGCTACGAAACAGCGCACTCCCCTTTCGACGAGTAGTTTGATCGTGCTCCGGACTCCTGGAAAAGGCTTGGCGAGAAGACATTCTGTGTCGTCATACCGGAGTCGGAATCGTAGTTGCATCTGCTCATGAGTAGGAGCCGGGCTACCTGGAAATAGGCGCAGTAGCGCGTCTCCCAAGGGTAGCGACAGCGCATCCATTAGCGCGTCGTCGCTCGGCTCGGGAACGAGACCCTGACAGGCGAAGCGAATCGCAGACTTGATTCCGGGAGCGGAATCGATAAGGGTCCCATCGAGGTCGAAAACGACTGCGTTGAATTCGTTGCTCATGAGCCTTCGACTAGTCCCTTTGGTGGGGTGACGAGCATGTTGCTTGCGAACTCGTCCCGGTCGAGAAATGGCGCCAGATCCTCCAGAGTTGGAGAGGTGATTCGCCCGTCCGGAAGCTGGCGCGACGAGAGCTTCGGCTCGAACTGTTGCTCCGGGTCGAGCATAACTTCACACAGGATCGGACCTTCTGACGCGAGGGCAGACGCGATCTGAGGTTCAAAATCAGGACCTTCGATGCGAACAGCCGGGATCCCATAGGCGCCGGCAAGCCTCACCATGTCGGGGAACGACACGCCGCTCGACGGGCCTTCTCCAACAAAGTTGTCCGGGAAAAAGTTCTGCTGAGTTGATCGGATTGACAGGTACCCTCTGTTGTTGAGGATGAAGAGCTTGATGGGGAGCCTGTGGTGGACGATCGTCTGGAGTTCCTGGATGTTGAGCTGAGCGCTCCCGTCGCCTGCCAGGCAAACGACTCGCTTACCTCCTCGGGCGACTGCTGCTCCGACGGCGGCAGGGATGTCGAATCCCATCGCGGCAGCCCCTGAGTTGGCTATCAGCCGTTGCTCCCCACGGATGTTCGCCACCTGGAAAGGAACGACGCTCGCGGTTCCGTCACCGCAAACGACAACATCATCATCTGCGAGATGTAGAAATAGCTCCTCGCAAAAGTGATACGGGTTGATCAGGCGCTCTCGCGTCCGGTGCTGATCAAGCACAACTGGGTAACGGCCAACTCGATCGCGGCACCACTTGACCCAATCGGAGTGGTCGCCTGTCACCATTGGCATGGCCGCTAGCTGACGATCGAGCTCCTGGAGGAAGCAAGTCAAGTCGCACTCGACGGGCAAGTCAGGTTTCACGGTGGGCTTATCGAGCTCGGCAGGATCTATATCCACTTGGATCTTGAACGCGGAGTGTGCAAACGTGCGCCAGTTGTAACTAACTTGTCGGATGTTCAGGCGAGATCCGAGCACCAGGACGAGATCGGCGTTCTGCACAGTGAAATTGCCTGGTCGGTCGCCGACGGTGCCCGGTCGCCCACAGAACAAGGGATGGTCAGTGCGGAGGAGATCGGGCGCTGTCCAGCCGAGGGTTACAGGGATGCCTAGCTCCGAAACGACACGCTCGAAAAGCTCGACAGCCCCTGCGGCACGCACGCCGCTACCTGCGAGGATAACTGGTCGCTTCGCCTGCTGTATGCGACGAAGGATGCTGCTGCAGGCCTCCGCGAGTCTGGTTGCGTCGAGACCTCCCGGAGGGTCGGGTACATATGGTTGGAGATCCTCTTCGTCGACCATGCTCGCCTGGATGTCCACCGGTACGTCGATCCAACACGGCCCTGGCCGGCCCGTGGTCGCTGTATGGACGGCTCGCTCGAGATGGTAGCGGATGGACTTCGGGTCGCGAACCAACGCGGCGTACTTCGTGATCGACCCGACGAGACGAGCAATGTCGATCTCTTGGTCGCCTAGTTGGCGCAAGTCGGGGAGGTCGTAGAATCCCAAGCAGGTCTCGCTCTTGACCTGTCCCGATACGACTAACATCGGGATCGAATCGGTCCACGCACCAAAGACACCAGTAAGGGCGTTGACTCCGCCGGGTCCGGTCGTTACGTTGAGGACCCCGAGCCCTCCCGTCACGCGCGCATAGGCCTCGGCCGCAATGGAGCTTGCCTGTTCGTGGTGGTTGCACACGTAAGAGATACGCTTCTCGCGGCCCAGGGCGTCGTTCAAGTACATGGCGCCGCCGCCCGTAATCAGGAAGACGTGGCTCACTCCCCGGTCGGCGAGCGTCTTCCAGATATAGTCTGCAACCCTCATCACAAGATGCCTCTGCTTTGCAACGCTACTTGTCTACGACTAGGCGAGTTGGGTCAATAAGGTGCTTGCGCTCGCTGTACCAGCCGTAGAGCTCGGAGATCGCTGTGGTCATCGGCGTGAAGTCGAGATCAGGGATCTGCGAGTGAAGTCGGCCGTTGTCTCCGGTGTACTCGTCGGAATAGCCCTCAGCCGCGACTCTTATGGGCAGATGCTTGCCCGATATTTCCCTCACTTGATGTGCAAGGTCGACGAGTTCGTACGAATCATCAGTCGTGACGTTGTAAGTCTGATAATTTGGCTCAATCTCCAGGAAGTGCTCTACGATCCGGGAGAAGTCGTCGATGAAAACATAGTCCATCCTTCGGTTTCGCTTGATCGTGATCGGCATGTCATAAAGCGTCTTGCAAATCGCGTTGGAAATGAACCTGATCTCCCAGTCCTCGTATTTCCCGAAGACACCAAAAGGTCGAAGCTCGAGTGAATTTGGTCTGAGCTCAACATGCTTCGCACAGAGATACTTGGAATATCCTGTCTCGTCGATCGGGACGTGCACGTCAAAGAAGGTTTCCTGCATCCGGTGGTGAAAATATCGAGAGTCATACACGGCGCCGGTATTTATGAGAAGGAACTTCGCAGCGGGATCGAGGGCCCGTACGAGATTGAAGAACATTCGTGTATTGGGATAGATGAGCCCAGTTGGGTCGGGTGCGTTCCGGTGTCCTGGTTTTGTGGCGCAATGGATGACTGCCTCAACTGGATGATTCGCAAGAAAGCGGCAAACGGCATCTTCGTCCAGCAAATCCAGATCCGTGTGATTCGGTGAGAGGATTTGATAACGGACCCCTAACCGTTCAACCAAATTGCGGCCGATGAATCCTGTTGAGCCCGTGATGAGAACGGTCCCTGGCTGTGACACTCTGTCGTGTTCTCCTGCCGACGCTCCTCGTCCATTGCTAGTCAATTGGTAGGAATAATCAAGGCACTCGCCACGGCTCGTCAAGGCGAAACGGTGCTCGCGTAGCGCAATTCACATTCCTGAGTTGAGGGAGTGTGGCAAATTATGGGCGCGCCGACAAGACGGCAAGAAGGGGCACCGTGGGCGACGTAATCGACCCGACTCGACGCGCACTACCCGACGGAGCAACTATGATCGGCGATCGCTCATGCCCCGTGTGTGGGGCGGTGGCCAAAAAGCTCATTCATCGTGCGCGCCAAATCCTTCCGGAGGATTATCCGCTTAGCGGTGATTCCCGACTGGTCGTGTGTCGGGTCTGCGGCGGAGCTTTCGCCGACTATTGGAAGAGAGAGCGCGACTATCAACGCTACTATGCGGATTTTTCTCTGTATGCTGAGCCGTCGGTCGCGGCGGGATCTGGGATGTCTCCCTGGGATGCTGCCCGCTTTGCTGACGTCGCTGCGTTCATTGGGGAACGGGTTCCGAGGAGTGACTCACGGATCCTAGACGTCGGCTGTGCGACGGGGGGCTTGCTGCGTTCGCTGCGGGATTATGGATACACCAACGTCGCCGGGGTAGATCCGTCGGCGTCTTGCGTTCGGTTCATCCGCGAGACTGTCCGCGCCGACGCATGGGTAGGGTCAATCTACGAGTTACCCCCGCAGATTGGTCGATTCCATCTTGCGACGCTGCTCGAGGTTCTCGAGCATTTGGAAGATCCCTTAGCGGCACTGCTCAGCCTCCGGGAAGCGCTGGTGTCGAGCGGTGTTCTCTACATCGAGGTACCGGACGCCAGTCGATACACGGAGTTTGTACTGGCGCCTTGGCAGGACTTCAACTCGGAGCACATTAATCACTTTTCTTGGCCCACGCTACGCGGGCTGGCGGGGCGTGCAGGCTTGGTTCCGATCTCTCACGGAACGAAGCGCGTGGACTTTCGGTCTTCCACGGCCCCAGTCCTTTTTGGTCTCTTTCGGCTTGGGCAACCGCGGACCCCCGCGCGGGCGGACCGTCAACTGGAGCATTCCCTGCGCCTCTACATGCGCAAGTCCGAAACGTTGATGGATGCGATGAACGCGTATCTTGTCGACCTGCTCCCCAGCGCGCCACGTTGGATAGTCTGGGGAACTGGACAGTTGGCGAGTCGATTGCTGTCTGATACGATCCTAGGATCGACCTCTATTGCCGCTTTTGCCGACAATAACGCGAGAAATCAAGGTAAGACACTGCAAGGAGCGCCGATTCTTAGTCCCTCTGAGCTGCCTAGCGATAAACTCCCGATCCTTGTCGCATCGACCCTGCACGAAGCGGACATCCTGGAGTCCGTGAAGAACCGTTGGCACCTCCCGAACCCGATCTACGGCTTGCGAGCCACTGTCGAGAAGGCGTTGGCTACCTTCGGAGAAACGTCCTAAAGCGATCGAGCATGAATTCGATCATCTCGTCTGTGATTCCAGGATACACCCCAACGAAGAACGTGTCCCGCATTACCCGGTCCGACGTTTCCAAGCTGCCGGCGATCCGATGCGGAATATCGCGGTACCCGGGTTGGCGCAGAATGTTGCCGGCGAAGATGAGCCGTGTCTCAATGTTGGCGCTCTCCAGCCATTGAATCAGTTCGTCCCGCCGAATCCCTTCGCGAACGGTGATTGGGAATCCGAACCATGAGGGCTCCGCCTTTGGGTGCCAGGTCGGCAGGATCAGTCGGTCCTGATACTCACTGAGACCATCGTAGAGGCGCGAGAAATTGTGGCGTCGCCGCTCGACGAACTCAGGAAGCTTATCGATTTGGGCGGCTCCGATCGCGGCCTGCATGTCCGTCGGTTTGAGATTGAATCCCAGGCCGCTGTAGATGTACTTGTGGTCGTAGCCTGTGGGAAGCTCGCCGAGGCACCACCCAAACCGCCTCGCACAGGTATTCGACTCACCCGGGGCGCACCAGCAATCTCTGCCCCAATCTCGAATAGACCGCACCGCTCGCGATAGGGTGGGATTGTTGACGATGACGCCACCGCCCTCACCCATCGTTATATGGTGCGCTGGGTAGAAGCTCAGCGTGCCTAGGTCGCCAAAGGTGCCGACCGGTTGTCCGTCAAACGTACCTCCGAGTGCATCGCACGTGTCTTCCATAAGCCAGAGCTGGTGGCGGGCCGCGATGTCGCGGAGAGTGTCAAGGTCGCACGGGTTTCCCAACGTGTGTGGGATGACGAGGGCGCGCGTCCGTTGCGAGACGGCAGCCTCGATCAAGCCCACGTCGATGTTATAGGTGCCAATTTCACAGTCGACAAAGACTGGGACGAGCCCATTCTGAAGAATGGGTGCCAGTGTTGTGGGGAAAGTCACGGCCGGGGTGATCACCTCGTCTCCGGATACCATGTGATGATTCACGAGGGGCGAGCAAAGGGCTGAAATGGCGGTCAGATTTGCAGAGGAGCCTGAGTTCACGAGTGCGAAGTCTCGAGCTCGAAGGAGCCGCTTCATTTTCGTCTCGAAGAGATCTCCGTAGGGCCCAAGGGTCAACCAGAAGTCAAGCATGCTATCGGCGAGGTTTACCATCTCCGTTGCGTCGAAGTACCGGCCCGCATAGTTCACTCGACTCTCAAACGGAATGAAGCGCTTTGGCTTGTGCACGAGTTCGTAGTAGCGCTGCACCCGCTCGAAGATCTCCTCCTTGATCTGCTCAGCTTCGTTGGTCACACTCGCTCGCACGATGCCTGTGTAGGTGTCACCGCGCCACTGGCGCCTTAGGCGTTTCATAGCTTCGTCGAGGGCCATGGGCTCAGTGCCAAGGAGATCTCGTATCCTCACACATGCCAGATTTGGGTTGGAGCTCTCGATTTTTTGGTTGGCTGGTTGAGCCATTTCTGGATTCAGCAGGAGTGTTTGGGCAACGAGGCGCGCGAAATCGAGTTCGGACAAACGGTCTCCGCCGGCCAGGTGCACGATACCCGTCGCTTGCGTTTGTACAAGACGCAGCGATCCTTCTGCGAGGTAGTCGACGAGCGTCGGTTGGATTAGCCTCGCGGCGGACAGCAGGATGGCGCCGCCGCTTCGGAGTTGCCCTTCGAGCTCCTGGACGGGATCGGTGGCTGTTCTGTCCCAGCCGAAGAGCTCGCCGGTGCGAATAATCAGGCTGCGGCCGCCTTCGGCGGCGATGATGGCCTCGGCTTCTGCCTTGAGTCGGCCGTAGTGAGAAGACGGCGCGACGGGGTCATCCTCGGAATGGAACCCGCTGCCGCTGAATACCTCGGTAGTTGAGTAGAACACGAGAAGCGCTCCGGCATCCCGCGCCGCTCTGGCAACGTTTCGTGTTCCGTCGACCAGTGATGCTCGGGCCTCGGCAGCCCCATCGGTGAGAGATCTGCGGCTCCTAGCAGGTACGTCCGTGGCAACGAAGACAACATCGGCTCGTGATTTGCCGACGGCTTCTCGAACGTCCGTATCAACGCGCACGTCAAGCGGCTGGAGCTCCGTACCCGGTCGCGAGTAGTAGGTCCCGTCGACATCGACGCCGTTGGTCGCCAAGATCCGGACTAGGCACCGCCCCAACAGACCTGAGGCGCCAATAACGAGGGCCTTCATGCTACCTTCTCCACGGTGCCGTCCGAGGATGCCGGTTGGTTGTGGTGGGTCTACTGAGGGGCGACGATCTTCTCATGGCAAGAAGGTCCCGGAATTGGAAGACTCTAATCGCGTGGACGGAGTATATCTGCCCTGCGCTGACGGTTTGCCCGCGGTTCCGCCGCGCGGGAATAATTCACAGCCTGGCATGCTACTGGTGCGGCCGGACCCTGGAGTATCGCGATGCCTCTCATAACTGTGATGACGCCCTGCTTTAACGAGGAGGACAATGTTCCTCAGGTCTATGCCAGGGTGAAGCAGGTCTTCGAGGGTATGCCCAACTACTGCTATGAACACTTATTCATCGACAACGCATCGACCGACGGCACCGTTCGACTCTTGAAGGAGCTTGCCGCGAAAGATCACAGCGTAAAAATCATCGTGAACTCGAGGAATTTCGGACACGTGCGGTCTCCGTACTATGGGCTGCTCCAAGCGAATGGCGATGCCGCGATCGGCATCGTCGCGGACATGCAGGACCCTCCCGAGATCATCCCTGAGTTGGTTAAGAAATGGGAGGAGGGCTTCAAAATCGTCGCTGGCGTCAAGTCCACGAGCGATGAATCCGCGCATATGCGCGCCCTTCGCTGGTTGGCGTATCGCGCCTTGACGCGTATCTCATCACTCGAGTTGATTCCTGACTTCACTGGGTTCGGGCTGTACGACCGTGTTGTTCTGGACGTGCTTCGCCGAATCGACGACCCGTATCCGTACGTCCGCGGTCTCGTTTCCGAGATTGGCTTCGACGTGGCTCGTGTGGAATACAGGCAGGCGCGGCGTGAGCGCGGCAAGTCCAAGAACAACTTCTTCACACTTTTCGACGTTGCGATGCTCGGATTGGTCAAGCATTCCCGGCTACCCATGCGGCTGGCAACTCTCGCTGGCTTCACGATGTCGGCGGTGAGCATGCTTATCGCGATCGGGTACCTTGTGTTCAAACTCGTCTTTTGGGACCGGTTCGACTTCGGGCAAGCCCCCATCCTGGTTGGCATCTATTTCTTTGCATCCGTTCAGATCTTCTTCATCGGCGTGCTCGGAGAGTACGTCGGGGCGATCCACACACAGGTCAGAAGGCTTCCACTGGTCATCGAGCGGGAGCGAATCAATTTCTAGCCAACGCGTTTCTCCGTCGAATGGTGCATGGACGTAGCGACGAGACACATAGCGATTCCCACAGAGGTGGCGGCACAGCTCAGGAGCGCAACCTCGCCCACGGATGGCTGAAGAATGGGCAGCACGATCGCCGGTATCGCCGCTGGCGTCGAAGCCACAAGGACGAGCCGAGACCGGTGCAAGGCGAGACCATAGGACCCAATCAGGAGCAACCCTAGATTCAGCGCTGTCTTGGCTGTCAACGCAGGCGTTAGGCTCGCAGCCCCGGCGAATTCCGCTCCGAGTCCGAGGACGACGACTGGCTCCGCCAGCACGAAAGACGCAACGAAGGCTATGATGCCCAAGCTCGCGATTGTGCTGGCGTCGCGGAGCAGATGTGAGGCGCGAGCTTCACCAGCCCGCACCGCCCTGACGAATCGCGGGTAAGCGGCTAGGCAGACGGGCATGCCCACCACAAACAGCACCCCGGCCAGAGTGTTAGCGGTCGCATATAGCCCTGCCTCGAGCGGGTGGGCGTAGGCACGGATTGACAAGACGTCCATATACTGCGCCACAGCTGTGATACTGATAAGGATTGCAGAAGCGACGGCAGTCGTTAGCAGGCTCATCAGCGCCGGTTCTGCCGGCGTTTTCCAACCGGGACACCCGATCCGTGCGGTGCCCAGAAAGCACGCGGTCGCCGCCGAGATCACGAAGGCGCCAATGGCGCCACCAGCACCCATGAGGCCGATAAGCGGGATCGTGAGGGCAGTGCGTACGATTGGGTCTGCCGTCATCATTAGAGCATAGGTCCCTGTTCGCTCCAGTCCCAGCAAGAGACCAGCGACGACCTGGCTGTAAATCAGCACCGCCACAAGGAGGGTACTCAGAAGGATCGGTGTTGTTCCACCGGTATGAAGGAGCCGGTCAATCGGATGGGCAAGCCAGTAACTCACGGCGAGCGTCAAGGCACCCCAAACTGTCACTGCTACAAGGGCACGACCGCAAACACCTCGTAGTGCTTGCTCCTGTCGAGCCTCGCGAGCCACAGCCGACGCGCGCGCAGCGGCGAGAAGAATCGACCGGGTGAGAAAGGTTGCCGTCGACACCGCGGCAAGCAAGGTGGCGAGAACACCGAATTCAAGGGGGCCCAGAAGCCGGGCACTCACCACAAGGCACACGGCAGAAATCACCGCGGACACGGCTGAGCTGACGACAACCAGCGCCCTATCGTTTATGACGATTGGGATCTCTCGTAGGGGAGACACTCGCTAGGAATTTGGTTCGTCCCTTCAGCAATCTCCTGGGTCAGATGGGCGGCGTGTTGCGGGTCCGTTGTGAGCTGAGCCACCAGCCGGCCATACACGCGACACCTAAGATACTGACGAAGTAAAGGGTGCTCAACCGGATTAGGAGAATCGACACCACCGCCCGGCCCGTATCGACGCCTAAGACTGTGAGAAACACCAGCATCGTCGCCTCGACGCCCCCGATCCCCCCGGGCAACATTGAGATGGCCCCCACGACGGTCGACAACGCATAGACGGAGAACGCGGCCACGGCCGGGATGCTGACGCCAAGACCTCCCAAGATGAGCCAGAAGGCAATTGCCTCACACCCCCAGGCTATGACGGCGATGGCCAGCCCAATGAAAAGCGGCTGCGGGCGGAGGAGAGCACGTCCTGTGTCGATGAGCTGCAGCGCCTTTGTGGCCAGTCGACCCAGCGTTGGGTGGCTCGCCATGCGGAGGATCAAAGGTCGGTAGAGGCCCTCGTTGGTGAGAAATACCATTGTTGCGCCCATTCCACCGACAGCGATGACACAGATCGCCCAACCGTTAGGGAACATGGCCAGACCGCCCAGTCCGAGTAACAGTACAGCCGCAACGTCACCCATTCGCTCTATAAGCAAAACCCCCGCGGTATCTGCGAGGGAAACGCGATAACGCGAGCGAAGCAGGGCGGCCTTCACGACCTCGCCCGCCTTGCCCGGGGTGGCAGTAAACGCGAAACTGGCGCAGAAGGCGAGCAAGTTTGCGCCGAACGGGACGGGCCATCCGAGAGTTCGCGCGTAGTAGTGCCAGCGGAGTGCGCGGAGGAGCCAGCCCACGATCACAAGACCAAGGACGAGTGGAATGTGAGTCGCAATCGGAAAGCTAGAAAGTGCCGCCTGAAGGCGGTCGATGCCAGACCAGATGGTGATCGCTAGATATAAACCCATGCCGGCGAGCAGCACGCCGACCGCGGGTGCGACCCAACGCTGCCAGTTGGTGCCGGCGGTTTCGGTGGGGAGGTGGGAGTCAATTTCGGACGTCTTGATGCTTCGGCCTTCCGGTGTCTAGAGCGTTACGGGGACAACTCAGTTATAGCCCACGTCGGGAGAATGAAGCCGTTGCCGACAGTCCTCGAAGAACCAAACGGGCGATGGCGTGATGCACTTCACCTCTTCTTGCGAGCTCCCTGCTGTGGCGACCGTGTGTCCCTGCCGTACACTGTCGACGCGCCAACACGCGTGACGAGAAGAACCTCTATTTGGCCTGTACGCGAGCATTCGCTGAATTCCGCTGCTCCCACACGCCTCCTCCGGCCGTGGCTGGCACCAGCGGGTGTTGGGCTCCTCTTCGTCGCGAGAGGCCTGCCGTTCCTGGGTTTTATCCCAATCTGGGATGGCTGGTTTTACGCTCAGTGTGTGATTGACGCCGTCGCCGCGCGATCCTTCCTTGCGCTGAACTGCGCCAATCACACCACGGCCGCCTACATGGCGCTCCTGGCCATCCCACAGTTGTTGGCCTTCGGCGCTTACCAAGGGTTTCTCCTCGTCAATCTTGCGCTGGGCTTGGCCGCGATTTGGGCGTTCTACCGGACTGTCCGCCGCCTTTTTCCTAAAGCTCCGGGGCGGGAGCTCATGCTCCTCTGCGCAGCCTTTTCCTCATACCCGGTGCTCCTTGCGGGCGCGGTAAATCCCAGCCCGGACTATGGCGTTTTTGTCTTCTTCTGCCTGACTCTGTTCGCGCTGATTCACCGGTACGATGTTCTTACCGTAGTCTTCGGCGTCTTTCTGGCGTTGTCCAAGGAAACGGGCGTAGCGTTCTACGTCTTCGCGGTGATCTGGTACGAGTTTGCCTACGGCGTCCTGAGGCTCGGAACGGTGCAGTACGTCCGACGACGCCTTCCCGGCAGGCTGGTACTCATCGTGCCGGCATTCATCTTCGCGGTTGTTTACCTGGCACTCAGCAACTCGGGTGGCGAGTGGGCCGGCACCTCACCCAGCATTGCCGGCCTGGGCTCAAATGCGACCTCCGCCGACCTTGCGAATGCGCTGTTTCGCATTTATTTCGGATACCTGGCGGGGGGATTCATGATCCAGTTCTCGTGGATCATGCTCGTTTTCATCCTGATTTGGGCCGTGCGCTCGCGCTTCAGATTGCCCTTGCGTGACCGCGCGGGGAATGTCGATCCTGACGGTCAGGCCGTGGTCTTCGCCGTCGGCCTCCTACTATCGACAATGGTGTCGACGCTCTGGTATCCAACATTTGCAAACGATCGCTACCTTCTCCCATTTTTTCCAGTTTTCTGCATCGTCGCCTATCGAGCGTTGAAGGCGGTCGTGAATTCCGCCCCGGTTCGCCAGGTCACGCTGGCCACGTGGTGTGCCCTTCTCCTCGTTTCGAACGTCGTGACGGTGGATCCGGTCGCCCGCCTAATCTACGGGACGTTCCGCTTTGGCGACTACGAGATGCTGGACCGCACGTCGCTCACAGGGGAGTGCTGTGGCCTCGGCAGGGACCAGTTGGTCTACAACCTACAGTTCACCGCGTTTCACTATGTTCAGAACGAAATGCTGCAGTCGCTGAAGCCTTCACCGTCGAGTGTCCTGCTCGCACACAAGTACGCAGATTGGATGACCGTGGAGCGCATCGACACGTCCACCTTCCTGCGTACGATGAATCCACACCACTCGCGCGATCTCAGACTCACCAGTGTTGAGTCACTTCCGCGCGTCACCGCTGGTGGGGCAACGTACTTCGTGAACTATCCGAACTTCCGTTTCACCCCAGAGATACGGGAAGCGTACGGGCGTGCCAGGCTCCAGACGTTCGGCTGGCTCGGGTACCGGCTCGATGTCTACGAAGTCTTGGCGAGATGACAGAGGTCACGATCTTCCAGAACCGTAGGGCGGGCTGATGCGCTTGGCCCGCGGGGTGGATATGTCGGTCGTGCTCGCGTGCATGGTGATTCTCTCGGGGTGCGCCCTTCGCTTGGTACCGGCCATGAGGGCGGACTTCCCGCTGAACGACGGCGGGCTCTTTGCCACCATGATCGGCGAGGTGCAGCGCTCACACTACGCGCTGCCCTTCAGTACGAGGTACAACGGCCTCGAAATCCCCTTTGCGTACCCACCCCTGGGCTTCTATCTCGGCGCGCTGCTGTCGGATATCACACGATTGGACGTGGTGCAGATTTTGCGGCTAGCTCCACCGATTCTGAGCGTTCTCACCGTCGGTGCTTTCCTGCTCCTTGCCAGCGCCACGTTGCCGTCGCGGGCGGCCGCGTTCACAGCGACTGGCGTGTTCGTCTTGGTGCCCGGGAGCTTTCTGTGGCAGGTGATGGGCGGCGGGATTACTCGGGCGCCCGGGTTGCTTTTCGGTTTGCTTGCGCTGCATCAAGGCTATCGCTTCTACGCCCACGGTCATCGATTGACCTGGTTGCTCTGGGTCCTTTTTTCAGCGGCGACGCTCCTATCGCACCTGGAATGGGCGCTCTTTCTCGTAGCGAGCACCCTCGCGCTATTCCTACACAGGGGACGGAGGATTCGAGGCGTTCTCGGGACCTCGCTCGCCGTGCCGTCAATTCTCCTCATCACAGCTCCCTGGTGGGCCACAGTTCTAAGTCGTCACGGGCTCTCTCCATTCTTGGCGGCCGGCCAGTCGGGCTCGCTGATCTCGGTGGTTGCCGAGGAGAGTGGGGGGCAACCGTATCCTGTGGCCGCGATGATGATCGTTGCCCTGTTCAGCGCGTTTGGGGTGATGGCAGCTCGGAGCGAGCGGGCCCTCTTCTTGGTGGGCTGGATAGGGCTAATTACTCTTGTGGACTTTCGGGCCTATGCTCAACTTGTCACCGTGCCGGCCGCGCTCGGGGGCGGCTGGGTCGCGGGCGCGCTGGACGCGTTCGCCCGATCGCGTCGTCGTTCGCCTCTTTCCCCCGCACAGTCTGACAGCCCAGAGAATGAACCTCTCGTGGGCCCACCAGAGCGATCTGGTCGGCGCGCAGGTCTAGAGTCGCGGGTCCATCGCTTTGCCGCTGCCGCAGCAACGATGGCGATCGCGTGGGCGATCCTTGTCAACCTTCCGTTCGCCGCAATCGCCCCCCGGGCACTAACACCTCTATCGCTTCAGGAGCGGGAACCGATGCTATGGGTGGGCAGAGAGACACCCCCATCGGCGCAGTTCCTCATCATTTCAGGGGCGGGCTGGTCTCTTGACCGATGGGGAGAGTGGTTCCCGGTGCTGAGCGGGAGGGAAAGTGTGGCCACGGTCCAAGGGACCGAATGGCTCCAGGGGCAATTCATCCTGAGAGATCAGGCTCATGCTGAGGCGCGTCGCTGTGCCGGTGGCGATGGGACCTGTTTGAGGCGATGGATGACTGAATCGGGGAAGACGTTTTCGCATGTGTATCTCGCGAAGGGGGCGTCTACCGACTGTTGTGGTCCCCTGCGCGTCGCGCTGCGCGAAGATCCGTCCTACGTTCTCGTCTTCAATGGGGAGGGAGCAACGATCTTTTCTCGCCAGCCGTAGTCAGCTCGCTCGCGGCCGACGAGCGACGTGGGTGGTTAGCAGCGGGGCAGCAAGACCGTGAGAGGAAAGCATGAGGAGCTTTTCACTCACGGTCCTGAGCCCGTCTGACTAGAGGCTCGAAGAGATCCTGTTCATCAGGGTTCCGATCTTAGGACCGAGCAAGAAGACCGCGATGATCGCGAGAAGCGCGACGCCTGCCAGGATCAGTCCGTATTCCGCCATACCCTGGCCCTCTTCCCGCTCGGGGAACATGCCACATACGGAATCGCGAGCACACGCTAAAAACGGTCGAATCATGCTTAATTCCTCCATCCTATGGACATGGAATATGTGTGAGATTGCGGATCCTCACCTCCTTCTGCCTAGCAGCGCTAAGTTTCCCTTCCGGGGGATCGCAGGCACCTATAGCCCAGTTGAATCGGGCACGAGGTTTGCGGCCGGCGGCGCATTCTGCCTGCTGAAGGATGATCGAGGCAAGACTGAGGTTGTCCGAATAGGAAAAAGGTACCAATACCGGGCGGCTAGAGATTAACACGGCCTGGCATGATCACAGGAGAGTTCAATGCCCACAGCATGCGAGGTCTCCTTGAACAGGTCACAGGACTGCAGCGGTCGTTCCGGTGGTTTCCCCCGAAGCCATTCGGTTCAAGGCAGCGAACGACCACCAGATGATGTAGAGGTGGGCGATCAACAGCCCGGCGTCGCCTATGTTGCCCAAGGCGAAACGAAGGAGAACGGTCGCATATGGGGCGAGCAGCCAGACAACGAGCACCTTGTAGGGCAGGATGCGATCGAGCGACAGGTACAAGAGCGGCACCACGATCGGGAGCGCCATGTGGTCATGAGCGTGCCAGGACACGCAGGATGTCGCGGCGTAGACGCCGAGCAAGACAATGGCCAGGGATTTCCGCGTGCGGATCGACGGGGTTCTCCAGAGCCATAGTCCCGCAGCTGCAGTCGCGATCGTCGCTGCCACTATCAAGGGCCAGACGAGGTCCGGTGAAACGTAATCTGACAAGCCGATCCCCAGAGCGCGCCAATTCATCATGTATTGTGGCCGAGCGGCGGACGGGTCTCCGGACAGCGAGAAGATAATTCTGGAGAGCGCCATAAAAGAGTCGACGCCACCGATAGCGAGCGAGGCGAGAAGAAGAACGAGACTAGATGCCGCAAACCCAGCGAGACACCTCCATTGCCGCGTGATGAGGAGTCCCGGCAACATGAGGATCAAGATTTGGGGCTTCAGGAGAAGTCCTCCGAGCCAGAGTCCGGCGCGAAAACCGGCTCCTTGAACGCTGTGTCGGAAGAACTCGCCAAAGAAGATCATGAGCCAGACACTCACTTGGCCCCAGCGAAGGGTGTCGACGGCGGGGAAGGAGAAGATCAGAGCTGGAATAATGCTCACCTCTACGAGGCTGCCGGAGCGGCGCGCGAACCACCAGAGGTACCCCGCGAGTGCTGCGAGGTTGATGGCCGTCCACACGACGAAACCTGGCACCGGGGCAAAAAGCGCCAGCGGCTCCAGTAGGGCGAGAAACACTGGGAGATACGGAGCGCCCTGGGTTACGTACCCTGCACGGAGGTCCGGATGGGAATAGTCGTACACCATCGATCTCTGTGCCTCACGAAGAGCATCTCCGTCGTAGACGCGAGCGAACGGTTGTGTGTGGATTACTTCAGCAGTGGCTCGGTAACCGCGATAGTCGTCTCCGGCAGTGCTTGTGAAGAGCCCGAACATCTGCACCAATGACGCAACCAAAATCAGGAAGAAGCATCCGACGCCGAAAACAAGCGCGTTCAGGCGGGTGGCTGATGGATCGGTTTTATGCCGGAGTGGTGGTTCCATCACCGTGCGGACTCGACAGGCGCAGCGGGATGATTTCCTGACACCGTTGGCATTAGGGCTGGCAGGTGGCGCGCGCATAAGCCGGTGTTAGGTTCTTGTCTCTTGCCTGATGCAGCTCTCACCATGCCCAACCTGTGAGACAAAGGCTGGCCGCGAACAGCAGCAGACCGTTTCCGAAGTTGTGATCGACAAAGGGCGCCGGATAGGTCGGGGCGCGAGCGACCATGCCGCCAGGAGTTTCGTGGGGGATGCGCTCCTGCGCCGTGAGGTGCGACAGAGACGCCGTGGCGGGCACGAGCGGCGCCCCACCCAAAGGGGACCTACGCCGAGCAGGCGCTCTGGCGGGTTCGTATCCATGAGCGGTAGGGCCTCGGCCGCAATCCCTTTCAATTTTCGGGGGCGCGCGCCAAGCGCGGAGGGCATTGGAGAATTGTTGGCGGCGCATGACAATCCGATGTCTCGATCAATCTTTGGAGATCGGCGTACAGTTCATTCCTGACGATCGGCGAGTCGGGCAGACGTCGCCTGCGCGACGCTCGCAAGAGCCGAACGCGCCCATGCTCCAGCTGCGGCGACATTGCGATCGTCGCGAACGAGCACTACCGCGAGCGCGGGTAGGAAGATCGATCCGACCATCCATGGCGCGGTGGCGTCGAGCATAGCGTTCATCTCCGGCGGGAACAGCCACTTCATCAGCAGCCAGCCCGCCCAGCTACATGCCGCCATGAAGGCTGATTGCCGCCAGGATCGCGCCACAAGCCAAGCAGGGACGCCGTCGTAGATTTCAAGGCTCTGGGGCATGGCGGCGAACAATACCAGAAAGCGCGCCATGGGATCGCGCCAGCGAAGAAGCGCGAGCAGGGTAAAGACGCCTGGCGTGATCAAGAGTGGTGGGACCCCAGGCCTGCCCATCACGGCGCGCATGTATTCGGCATTCCGGAGCATATCCAACGGCCACGTTGGGAGAATCAGGAGGCTCGCAGCGAGCACAAGCGCCGCCACGACCAGCCCCCACTTTCTCGGGAACCCGGCAGCAATAGGTAGACCGAGGCTTGGTTTCAGGATCGCCAGCGGGAGGAGCCAGGTACTCAGCGCGGCGGCGGTGACCAACACGCTCCATTGCGCCGCGACGACGGCCCAAAAGAGTGGGGCACTAGCGATCATAGGCAACAGGTACGGCCTCGTTCCACTAATGACGAAGACGAGAAGCCCCGTCGAGAGAGCCGAGAACAAGGCGCCAGCGAATTCGGGTTGTAGGCCGACAAAAGGTATGGCGAGCAGGACGGCGGGCAGCGGGTAGAACAACGGGTAAAGCGTGGAGCTCGGGTCCTGTGGCGGCAGCTCGGGGTCGAAATAGGGGTTTTGACCCGCGAGCAGGAGCTGCGCCGCCCGCACTTCGACGCCAAAATCCCCGCCGGCGCCTGTCCTAATTCGCTCCATGGCGCTGATCGCGAAGGCGAGAAGTCCAATCGCGCATGCGAGGACCAATCGCAGGAAGCGTTGTTTGGTCAACCCGTGCGGCTCCATGGCGTGCTGTGAGGCTGGCGCAGAGACGCGGATGCTTCCACAGTTTACTTCTTGAGCGCTAGCGCTTCTCTCGAGTATCGGCAGTTGTTACAGAGTCCCATTCCATGTGTGCTTCCTTCCGCGAGACACGGTGGGTTGCTGCGCGCTCACGGACGATTCGTTCAACACCACGTTTAAGGGGCGGGAGGGCGCTGTTCCGGAGTGAGTTGACGCTGACCCAGCCTCGCCGCAAGGATGTCCGCAGAGGCTAAGGCCCGCAGCATGATGGCTATGGTGAGGCACTTGGTGAATCCGGGCCGTGCACAAAGCGTAGTGGTGAAGGCCGCCGAAACGAGCGAGGGATCAACGCGATCCGTCGAAGCCCGGTCGGCAGAGCCGCCGCGGTATAGTCAACTTCCCGCTGCTCCGCCCCTGTGGAGGGAGCCAACGTTAATTTCACGCATGCGAGCGGAGAGGTGGCCGAGGGTGAGCCAACGTGTTGGTTTGACTCATGATGGCTACTTGCTCTTGCTCGCACGCGCCAGCGCACTGTTGGCGATCGCTTTCGGCGCTCTACTCGCCTACTATATGCGGGATACCTGGCAAATAGATGGACTGCATAATCTGGAAGTCGCGCGGCGCTTACTCGCCGGTGCTGACCTCTACGACGGTTGGTATCTCTATCCGCCTCTAGCCGCAATCCTGACCGTTCCGCTAGCGCTCCTTCCAACGGAGTCGGCACTCCTGCTTCTATTGATCATCAAAGTGATTTTGGTGGTCGGCGGTGCCTGGTGGATTTCTCGCGGTCGGCCGCTGGTGGATCAACTCCTGTTGATCGGCCTTGGCTTGTCCTTTGTGGGCATCCTACACGACATCCGTCTCGGAAACACGAACATCCTCATTCTCGCAGCGGTCGTCGTTCTCGCATGGACACCGGATGCTGCCGTTCGAGGGATCCCACTCGGGATAGCCCTAGTGGGTCGGATAGCACGACGGTGACCAAACTGGGAGATTCGGGATAGGTGCGGTAACGAGTTTGAGGCATGCGGTGGGGCACGCTGTTCCAGCCTGGCGCGAGGGAACGCCGGGCTG